>Ga0268262_10000166_pt1 | contig 85034 bp, 76 predicted proteins | sample TergutNc150P3_FD_190354 | JGI IMG/M metagenome (GOLD analysis project Ga0268262, IMG submission 190354) | Nasutitermes corniger P3 segment gut microbial community from laboratory colony in Florida, USA - Nc150 P3 (SPAdes) (version 2) | ecosystem: Host-associated > Arthropoda: Insects >...
GCCATTCAAAAACACTGTTTTAAGTACTTTGTGGCGGCGTTGCGTGAAATTTTTTCTCAAAAATCATCTCTAGGCTTTTATATCAAATATATACGAAAGCTGAATGAGTTAATCAGCGTTTACTATAGAAATGCCGATAGAAGTTCTTAGCGAGGTTGTGTATGTTTTGAAAGGCGTTTATGGAATAAGTAGGGAAGTTATACACTCGAAATTACTTTATTTTTTTGAAAATTTCTCTACCATAATTGGTGGATATTGGGAGTCGTGTTTTTGGAATCACGGTCATCCAGTGTTTGGATTATAGCCACCCTCTCCTGCTGACCGTAGGCGGCAAGTGCGAGGAACAGCAAGATGAATGCTATTTTGCAATTGAGGGGCATATCAAAGTAAAATATAGTAATTTGATTTACTTAATGTATTTTCTATATTATCTTTAGAGGTATAAAATGGCTACAATGACCGCTAAAAAAACTTTGACAACCGAAGCTAATGATTTAGAATTAGCTGGGCAAAGCAGATATCTTTTTGAAAAACTTGAAAAAATTTGTCCCAAAAATGTTTCTCTTACTGATGAAGAAATTCAGGAAGAGGTTAATATGGTTAGGTATGGGAATAAGTACGGCAAACTTAATAGGAACTGGGAAGAAGATTTAAAAAAAACTGAAAAAATAAGGAAATCCATATCAAAACGCTTATGTATAAAATAGTTATAGACACAAATTTATGGGTTTCTCTTCTTATAAGTAAAAGATTAAAAAAATTAAAGGATTTATGCCTAAACAAAAATGTTGTTATTGTTAGCAGTCATAAAATCGTAGAAGAATATCTTGATGTAAGTTCGCGAACAAAAGTGAGAAAATATATTCAAGATGAAGAAAGCATTTTTATTATATTTGATATTATTAAAAAATACTGCGTTGCTGATCCAGTTGATAATGTTGTTATGCCAGAGTTTAAAGATCAAGATGATTTATATTTGCTTGCATTGTCTGCTGCGGTCGGAGCAAATTTTTTGCTTACAGGGGATAAAGATTTATTGGCGTTGGGGAAATACGAGCAAACAGAAATAGTTTCGTTTTCAAAATTTATGGAGATACTTGAGGAAAGCTAACTCATAGTTTGGCAAAATTTCGCTCAATGAACGTTGGTTGAGCGTAGCCGAAACCAACGTGTTCAGTCCTTCAATATCTGTATAAAATCATCGCCTTCTTGTCCAATGAGCATAAGTGGGCGTAAATCATTATTCAGCAGCAAAGTTTTAGGCAGTGGCATTTCGCTATCACGTTTAGATAATCCAAAACTCTCAGGTATGTTGTTGAATTTATCAAAGCCGAGCAACCATCCATCTTTTACATATCCATTCACCCATTTGTTCACTTTGGTGAAATCTTCCTCGCCCACATTCACCAAAACAACCAAAACCCCGTTCTTTTCCAATTCATCCGCATTGTTGCTAATCAGAGTGAGACCTTCCCTGCAAGGTATGCACCAAGTAGCATAAAAAGCAAAAACAACTCTTTTGCTATTTTTTTGCTTGGCAATAGCCTTTAATTTATCTTTGCTCAATACACCGTTGTAAGTTCCATCGCCATCTTTTATAAACATAGCGAACCACGGAAGTTCACCTTGCAACTCTTTTGGCAAAGAAAACCTCTCCGAACGCCTGCCCTCAGCAAAAGACATATTCGCTAAAAAAAACAGGCAAGCAAAAAAAATCAGTCTGCGCATTGTGGCACCCACTCCTTTAACTCTTTTTCCCATTCACCCAAAAAAGCCGCCTTGGACAAATTTTCAGCTAATCTTTCCCTCGCTTTACCTTCGATGTACATATCATTGCCCATCACAGGTGTTTGGGCTTTAAGCATGGAATAAGATTGTCCATCGCAAGATTCAAGAGAGAGAGATGGTTCATAAAAACACTCCACGCCAAAAGAAGATGATTTGCATCTCTCCGAGCAATTAAAACTCAGTTTTAATCCATCAGAACACTTTGATTTTTCCATCTTTATTTTTTTAGAAAGAATTGCAAAAACCTTCTCTGAACATTCATTCGCGATATCTTCCCAAAAAATTTTCATATTCTGGCAGTAATTTCTATAATCTTCCCTTGCTCTGAAATAAATCTCGTCTGCCAGATAAGGGCTTTTGACTCCCCAGCCTTCAAGCAAGTATTGGATTCTAACGAAATCGTTGTAAAGCATTTGCGTTTTGCGCCACGCCTCGTTTTTATGCTTGGGGTGTTCTGTGCTCACTGCCGTATTGGAGGCAAGCGATAGGGAATCTTCCAATAGCCGCTGTCTCTCCAAAAAACTTTTGGCGGCATCTGCCTTGCTCATACAGACCGTGACACTTGTCTTATTCCCGTTGCGTTTGTTGCGCACTATGCGGGCATCGTGGGCGTTTGGAAGGGCAGATTCTATGGTTGTTCTGGATTTGTATCCAGTATTCAAATCTTCCTTGCCGTTTGAAATTTGCTGGCTCACCACCCGTTCTATTGTCACATTGACGGATGAACTCACTTGTCCTGCCAATGCGGAACGAGCTTCTGCGAGTGCCTCGTTCTCGTTTTCACCAACGCCAAAGCCACGAAATTCATCGGATTGACATTCAGCCACAGGCTCCGCCTGCTGTGTTGTGGAAGCACAGCCCATAAGCCCCAGGATTACCAAGGCAAATAATATCGCAGGCACATTCTACCTTTTATATTTTTCCTGATACGCCGCAGTACCTTCATCAAGTTTTTTCATCATATCGTCTTTCTTTACCCTCAGTTCAAGCTCTTCTTGGTTTGAAGAAGCAGCCTGTACCGCTTTTTTGAGCAAGTCGGGATTCATCACGTAAAGGGAATATATCTTGTAATGACCGTTCTCCTTGTTGAACTGGGTGATGGATTTGTAAGAAGTAGCCCCGTTCAGTTCCTGGTGGGTTGACTGCCTAACGCCCTCTTCCCATATCTTTTTGGCCTCGTTGCTGACATTCTGTGCATAAGCCTCGCTAAGGCGTTCCACAAAATTGTTGAGCGTTTTTGCCATATCCGTGCGGGCTTCATCGCCGGAAACATTGCGGGCAACCATTTCATCGCTGGATTCGCCCATGCCTATGCCGCAAGGGATGAACTTGCTTTCCATGTCCCTTTTTATATCCAGCAGTTCATCTGCGGGCGTTTTGACTGTTTCAAAACCTGCCGCTGCCGCCTGCTGTGCTTTTGAGGCACAGGAATTGATTGTTAATACCAAAGCAAGCGAAATACAAGCCGTGAGTGCAATTTCTGTAAGTCTGTCTCTCATTTGTGCTATCTCCTATATTGAAAGGAAAAATAGAAATTTATTTTTTATTTTATATTATATGCCCATTTATCTACTTTTTGGAATACTCGTGAATAGCGTTATAGCTCAAACAATAATCTCGCCCTTTGATTCGGCGGTGCGCATAAATGGTCGCTTTGCAAAAGAAGCGGGCATCGCCAGAGCTTCGTTTTCTGGTGTTGAATTTACCATTGCCTTTGAAGGAACGGAAGCAAGCGTTTTGCTAAAAAGCCCAGGCAACGTGTTTAGCGTGATTTTAGACGGCAAGCAGTTGCCGCCTCTTGATTTATCGGCAAATGCAAACGAAAAACATCTCATAGCGAAAAATCTCGCAAATGGAATTCATGTAATCAGCGTTGCTAAACGCACGGAATCTATTCAGGGCGATGCTCTTTTCAAAGGCTTTGAAATAAAAGGCGTTCCAAAAAAAGAAGCATTGCCGCAAGAGCCAAAACTCAAGATTGAATTTTTAGGAAATTCCATAACTGCGGGTTACGGAGTTTTGGATTCGGTAAAGGAGCATACCTATTCCCCAATAACGCAAGATGTGTTTTTGTCTTATGCGGGAGTTGCCGCAAGGGAACTCAATGCAGAAATGCGAACAGTTGCATTTTCTGGCAGGGGAATTTTCCGCAACCACCCCGATTCAAAAGACCAGCGCACTTTGCCGGAATTCTTTTCGTATATAAGCGTGAATGTAAAAATCCCTTGGGATTTTTCTTGGCAACCCGACATTGCCGTTATTGAACTTGGAACAAATGATTTTTCCGTGAACGCACCTGATTCAGCAGGATTTGTAAATTCAGTAGTGAAGTTTGCAAAGCAGGTGAAGGAAAAATATCCAAAGTCCCAAATAATTATAACAGATGGCCCAATGTTAAACGATTTTTGGCCTAGAGGGGTTCCAAGTTTAACCCTTTGCAGAAAATTTTTGGATGCAGCAAAGAACGAACTCGCAAAACAAGGCATTTCTGTTCATAGACTTTCGTTTTCCAGGCAAGATGGCTCGCTGGGTTATGGGGCAGATTGGCATCCGAGTAAAAAGCAGGCAGAAAAGAACGGAAAGGAATTGGCGGAGTTTATTAGGTCACTTTAAATTTTCTATATTTATAGGGTTAAAAATTACAGATAGGAGTTAAAGTATGATTTGCGATACCATAAGCAATACGGTTAACCGATTAAACTATGACAGCCTGACGGTGGCTTTGTTGAAAGACTCGCATATTTTCTACAACGATGCTTTCAATGGTTTGTTGTTCAAAATTTCAATAATACTATGCGCTATAGGAGTTTTGGTTGCTATCGTAGGGATTTTCTTAGGTATTGTAAGGTCTAACAAAGAAAAAGTTTTTGAGGAACTCAACAAGAAAATGTTAGAGCTAGAAAAGGAATTCAGGGCACAGATTAAAATCCAAGGTAGAGGCTTCAAATCTTTGGAAGAAAGTGTGCAGACTCAGATTGTCAAACAGGCTGAAGAATTTAAGTCATTGAAAGAGGATGTTCTGAGGGAATTGGTAGTTGATTGCCTAAATCTTGCTAAGACAAGTTTAGAAAAAGATGAGTTTAGCAGTTTTATGGCTCTAAACGATTATTGCAATATTTACCTTCGCTATAAGTTTGAGATGAATCATTTTGATTTGATTCAACTTGATTTCCTAGGTAGCTTGATATCGAGTTATGAAGTGAAGAAAAATTACTCAGAAGGTTTTCCTATTTCAATTTCTCTTTTCTTACATTCGTTTAACGAATTAAGAATAAGCTATGGGAAAATAGGGAAAATAAATGAAATATGGAAAAATTTGTGCGATAAATTTGGCGGCAAAGATAATGTTTTGGAAGCTGTGGCAAAAATCCAGAAAAAAATCTCCGAGCCATAAGAACTAGATTAATGTTTAATGCGTTCTCGCTATGATCAAGGCTGCGATGTTTTTTAATGTTTCGGTGTTTTTATTTTTCAGGTTTTCTAAATGTTTCAGCGATTTATTGTAAAGCTCAAGTGCTTTTTGCTTTGAAGCCGTGAGTCCCAAAACTGCGGGGTAGGTGGCCTTTCCATTTTTCACATCTGAGCCTGCATCCTTGCCGAGTTCCTCTGTTGAACTTTCAATGTCTAAAATATCGTCTATTATCTGAAAAACAAGACCTATTCCTTTTCCAAATTCGCGTATGGAAGACAATTCTTTTTTAGTGGCGCGTGCAAGGAGTGCGCCTATTACAAGCGATGCCTCTATTAAAGCAGCGGTTTTATGGTAATGGATATAATCCACCGTTGCCAAATCAACGGGTTTCCCTTCCGATTCGGTGTCTATAACCTGCCCGCCGATCATCCCTTTTGTGCCAAGCGAATGTGCGAGTTCCTCAACAACCGCAACATTTCCTGTTTTGGCTATTAGTTCAAAAGCATAAATGCAAAGCGCATCTCCTGCCAAAACCGCAGTTGCCTCTCCATAAACTTTGTGAGTTGTGGGTTTACCGCGCCTAAAATCGTCATCGTCCATACAGGGCAAATCGTCGTGTATCAAAGAAAATGTGTGCAGCATTTCTAGTGCTGACATTGCCAAGTTAATGGATTCAGATGGTTTTCCGCCAAAAAGTTCATAAGAAGCTTGTGCAAGAGCGGGTCTAAGCCTTTTGCCGCCCGCCAGCAGAGCATATCGCATTGCTGAATACAAAGTGGCTGGAACCGCATTTTTGTTTGGGATATATTTTTTTAAGCATTTTTCCGTTAATTTTCCGGCTTTTTTCAAATATGCCTCTGCTTTTTTTGCCTTGCTTAACATATTGTCCATAATCTACAGTTCCTTCACTTTAACATAAGCACTGCCCAAATCTTCATCGTCTCCTCTTGTAAGTTCTGCTTCTAAGTAGGCTTGGTCTATAACCGTTTTTTGGGCCAAATGCTGTGTGATTTGCTTTCGCAAATAAATGTTAAAAACCAATATGCCTATTATTACCACAACAAAAGGCAAAAAAATGAAGAAGATTATCAAAGCCATGCTAATCCCATATATCGTCCAAGCCCCCATTGCATTTTTCCCAAGTACGTTCATTTTTGCTCATAATATTCAAAAGATGGTTATAAACATCTGTGTTGGTAAAACCCTTCCAAACACGCCTTTCTACGGTTTCTCCAGTTTCGTTGTCTATAACTCGGAGTACATCAAAGTATTTGGGATTGTCTTTGTATTCGGTCACGATCACTTTGGAAAGAGCTCCATCTAAGATTTTTTTCACAAATCTTATTATTGAACTGTTGAATTCATTTTCGTTGTCTTGCAGAGTTTGGAAATCTCTGAAAGGTCTTCCGTAGTGCAGCCAATATCTGAGAGTAAGTGCTATTGTCACTTCGCGAATTGCAGAGCGGAATGCAAATTTATCTTCCAATTTGCCGCCATACCAAGACACTGAAGTCAAGGGATTATCTTTGTTCGGCTCTATGCGAGTTCCTTGCCCAGGAGTTACCGCCTTTATCTTCAAAGGAAGCCTGCCCAAAAGTTGCCAAGCCTTTGTGTATATGATGCAAAGGCGAACAAAGGGGCTTTCGTGTTCGGTGGTTTGTCTGTAAAATGATCCAAAGCAACGCTGATAAAAACTCTCTTGGTCAAAAACTTGGTCGCTTGCGCGGCTTTCGGTTATTTTGGAATCCAAAAGGAGCATAGTTTTGGAAAGCTCTGGGCGCATACGAACTTCCAGTTTGCGTGTGCGTGTTTTTGGTCTAACGCCTTCTTTGTATATATAGTAAAAACCCTCTGCCTGCATTTTTTGCCAAATAAAGAATTGCAAATCGTCTGCTGCGCGCAAATGATAACTGAACACCGGATTTTGGCGGTTGTTTGCCATAGTCACAAGCCTTACAAAATTGCCAGATTCGTGTTCTTCTGTTTCGGAAGGATATGGAATAACTACTTTCACCAAAACAAGCGGATTAACAGGTTCATCTTCTCTACTTGCATATTGCTCATAAGTGAAAAGGCTTTGCGCACCGTTTATTATTTTTGGGTGGTCTATGTATAAGTGCCATTTTTCGCCATCGTGCTTTGGGCGTTGCGATTGCAAATCGTCTCCGGTTAAAGTCATTCCGTTGTGCAAAAATGGGAATTCCTCTATGGTTCCATTCTTTTTCATGCCTAGGAATGCATCTAAAAGGCTTGCGTTGGTATAGGTTTGGCTACCCAAATATGTGCGAATGTTGGAGCTAACTATCATCATATTGTGCTTTGCCTTGTGCCTGCGACCGAGTTCCAAATGATAATCGTAAATTTCTTGTATGGGAACAAAGCCCACAAAAAGCTCGCCTCTTTTGCTTTTTATTTTGAGCGGTTCGCTTTCAAGGGAGAGTTTCAAAACCGCATCTTCGGTTTCATGTTCGTCTAAATCATCAAATTCTGCGCTTATATCTGCTATTATGCTGAGTTCCACTTGCCAGGCTTTTAGCCTTGCGCGCAAATTGCGGAGCGTACGCCTCATTTCGTGGTCGCTTATATCTTTGCCGGCATCTGTGCGCATTATGGTGATTTCTAGCTTCTGTTCATTGTCTTCATCATCGGATTCTACGTCTGGTTCCAAGTCTGATGTGTCAACATTGGCTGCGTGCCAAGTGGGGACTTCTTCTCTTATTGCCAAAAAAAACGGATTTGTTGGATTTGCAGAACGGAGTAGCACATCACCTAAGTTTTTTAAATCGGAAGAAAGATAAGAGAGTGAAGTTTCTATGCTGTTTTCTTCGTCTAGGAATATGAAAAGTTCCAAAATTTTATTTGTATATTGAAAGGCGTGAAAGCAGCCTCTTTGTTGGTTTAGGTAATGAAGAGCCTTCTTTTTTTCCAAAGGCACTCTTTTGTCCAAACTGCGATATTTGGCTATAAAATCCAATCGTCTGTCAAATGCTCTATTCCATTCCATAAGAATCTCCAAAATCTTTGCGGATAAATATAGAAAAATAAAAAGAGAACCTTTCGGAATTTTTTGCATTTTTTAGTGATAATAATCACATTTTTATAAAATTTATGGGATTTCAGTAAAAAAATCTGCTAAACCTACCCAATCTTCATTTTCTTGCAATTTCAGCACATTTTGGGCATTTTTAACAAAAGGCTCATATTTGGATAACTCGTCTAAGATGCTGAAATACTTAGAGTTAGCTATGCCAATATTGCCTTTGTAGAGGTTTTCGGCTATGTCTTTAATAGCTAAGTCCAAATCCATAATCACGTGTATTATCCCATTTGCGGGGGAGTTTGCCGGTAAAAGGATAATCGCCAAACAACACATCTGCAATGCCTGCACCTTCACTGCCAGGGAGCCAAGCGGCTACAAAGGCATCGCTGTTGTTAATCAGTGAGCTTGTTTCCATTGCGCGACCGCTTATGAATACCGTGATTATTTTTTTACCGGAGTTTTGTTGTTTCAATGAAGCGAGTTCATTATCCTGGAATGTTAGATTTGTGAGATCGCCTTGCCACTCGGCATAAGGCTTTTCGCCCGTGACATAAACTATAACACTCGCTTCGTTAGCAGAATTGGCTACTGAACCTGAAACTACGGAATTAAAACCAGCCTTTATGCTTGTTGCGCCCGGAACAGCTTTAGGACCAGTGGGTTTGCCAAACATATCCGTATTTAAAGCACCCTGCCAGCCAAGAGTCCAGCCACCGCATTGATAACTAGGAACATCTGCATGGCTGCCCGTTACAAAAACTTTGGCAGATTTTGAAATAGGCAAAGCATTATTCTCATTTTTTAAAAGCACTAAACTTTTGCGAACCGCTTCCCTTGCAATGGCTCTGTGGGCAGCAGAACCGATATCCCCATACTTACTTTTAACCGTACTGCTAATGCCTGCGGGATTATCCATTCTGCCAGCGCGGTATTTTGCCCTTAAAATGCGGCGCACAGCATCGTCTATGCGTGTTTGTGGCACTGTGCCGCTTTGTACCAGAGCTTTAAGCCCATCTATGAATGTTTTTTCAGTGCCAGGTTCCATAGCGAGATCTATACCTGCATTGATTGCATTTTTAATGGCTGTTTTTGCTTGCTCAATATTGGGACTTCCAGTAGGGGGTGCATAATTATTTGCATCTGTTGCACCCGGAGTGAGCGAATTGCCAATGCCAAGCCAGTCGCTTATTATATAACCGTCAAAGCCGAGTTCTGTTTTTAGCCAGCCCGTTAAACGCTCGGAATCTATGTGTTGATGAACTCCGTTAATTTGATTGAAGCTAGCCATAACGCTTAAAACGCCTTGCTCCACAGCGGCTTCGTAACCTGGCAAATGAATTTTGCGAATAACATCATTGCTTACAGTTACATTTCCGCGGTCTTTGCCGTTTTGGGTTCCGCCATCGGCTAAATAATGCTTGGCGGTTGCAATAACTCTCCATTCGGCATCATATTTTACGCCCTGATAACCTCTGATGCAAGCTGCGCCCATTTCAACCGCAAGTTCTGGAGTTGAACCAAAACCTTCATAAGTTCTGCCCCAGCGGTCGTCTTGCGGAACGGAAATTGCAGGACCAAAAATCAAATCCACATTTCCCACCCAAGATTCTTGAGCAGTTACTTCGCAAGCTCTGCGAACAAGGGCAGAATCTCTTGTTGCGCCCATCCCTATGTTGTGCGGGAATATGGTTGCGTTACTAATTGCCGCAGCACCGTGCATCATATCTTTGCCATAAGTAACAGGAATTTTTGGACTCGCAGAATTTATAGCATTATTCATTGAACTTAGCACGGAACTGGAATAACTATCGCCGCCTTGCAGAACCGAGCCGTAAAAATTTCCGTTGGAACCAAAAGAAGTGCCTACCTGCGCCTGTGTCATCTGGTAAATTTTTTGGTCCAAGCTCATAGATGACATTATCGCATCAATCTTACCTTCCAGCGGGTCGTGCTCCAAAACAACTGTGCCTACATTTTCGCTAAAACTGGAAAACTCAACTTCTTTTGGCAAATAACCAGCTTTGCGAACAATCAGTTGAACTTCGCCTGCGGTGCTTGTAGTTTTTTGTAAACTTTTGGGTATGGGGTTTTGGATATGGGGTGTGGGGTTTAGGTTGCCACCTTTGTGATAACGAGTGCCTAGGTTGAAGTTTTTACCTGATTCGGTTTTGCCAATGAGAACATAAACACCCTGTGGCAGGTTGCTCAGAGAATTGCAAACTTTTCCTTTTAAATCCATCACCTGATAACTTGCAAATTGAGTGGGCAAAATAGTTTGCTGCTTTGCTATAGGGTCTGGCGGGGTTGGAATTTCGCCAGGGGCTTCCTTTCCATCCAAAAGCTTGAAAGTGCCGTCTTGCTTGCTCAATGTACGAGCATAAGCAATTAAGTTGTCGTCAACTTTTAAAAGAACCACGGCATCTTTAATAGGGTCTCCGCTTGCGCTGAGTGCTTTAACCGTGCCAGTTAAATTTAAGGGAACGGCGAAAACTGCCGTTGCAAGAAAAAACGCAAGAGATAGGATCCTAAATAGCATTATTGTAAAATAGAAAATAATTTACTCTCTGCAAGCGAGCCGTTAAATGCGCTCACAACAAAGGTTCCTTTAAAATTTCCAGCGTTCCATTTGGATTCTCTTGAATTTGAGCTAAAGAGAAGTTTTCCCTGCAAATTGTGAATTCTCCAAACCACATCTTTTTGAGAAGACATATAAAGAACTCTGCCTTTTTGATTTATTTGAATGTTGAGCCCGGCATTGGCTTTTACAATAATCGGGTCTGGCTCTTCTTCTGGAATAATGGGATTATCTATTCTGTGAGAAAGAGATGATATTGCAATTAAATACCAAGCATTGTGGGGGAGCCATTGCTCTATCCAACGCCAATTTTGCCATTCACCATCTCCATAGGGTTTCCATTGCAAGTCATTTTCGTTTCCGTTTTTACCGGTTATTCCATTGCAAATTCCGCCTTTAATGTTAGCAAGCCCTCTTGTGGCAGGATAATTAGGATAATTTGTTTTTCCAAAACCGTGCATCATAGTGACTGCAAATGGATTTTTTCCAAGTATCCAATCCAACTGTGCAGAAGCCATGCCAAACAAAGTATCTGCCCAATATTTGCCGCTTGGGTCTGCTAGAGGCGCACCGATTGTAAATGCCGCAGACAGCGAAGCTATACGAGCATTTTCCCCTTGCCACCAATAACCTGTTTCATTTGTTTGAGGTATAAAGAATCTTGCGTTGTGCGGAGTGGATGGTTGCTGTTCCGATGACTCGCCGTAAATCTCAAATTCATAAAGAGAATAACCGCCATATTCGTTCCCGCGTTCCAAGCCATACATTCTAACATATCGCGCATCTCTGGACGTAAAGGGGTGTTCTTTAATGCCAGCACTTGTGTTATTGGTGATGCTTGTAGCTGTAGTCCAATTGGATCCGTTGGTGGAAACTTCAATTCTATAAGATTTTCCATACGCGGCTTCCCAATTGAGAACTACTTTGTTCACTTTATAAGTATTGCCCAAATCTATGGCTATCCATTGATTATCGTTGTTTTCTCCATTCTGATAACTAGACCAACGAGTTGTGGAACTGCCGTCAATTGCCAAGTTTGGTGTATAGCTCCCTTCCGAGCGAGAAGCTGTTGCCGTGCCGCTAAGTGCGAGATTTACTGAACCTGGGTTGGAACCCCCCGTTGCGGTTCCATACATTTTAGCATATTCAAATGGATTAGATTTTTCATAAGTGATTTTTGCATACCACTGCAAATTTTTCTTTATGGCGTTTTGTATATCTTTTTTGTTGTCTGGTTTGCACACTTCCACATAGCGCGCAAGAGCGACTACTGGCAATCCTTCGTCTGCGGCGTGGTAAAATGGGCGGTTATTTGCCCCGTTTTTTTTAACGGTGTAAAACCATCCTTCAGCGGATTGGCGGCTCAAAAGCGATTCAACTCTTGCTTTGGCATCTGTGAGATATTGTTCTTCAGATGTTGCATTGTATAGTTCGGTTGCAGCGAGAAGGCCAGTGTAATCGTCTATGATGTTTTCTATTCCATCGTCTTGATATTTAGTGGGATTAGCTTTGAGGTGTGCATAAGCGCGTTTTGCTCCGGCAAGATATTGTGCAGAGGAGCTGTCTTTGCTTATGCCGGCTTTGCTTGCTTTGGCAAGAGCCGCTATTGATGCACCGCCACCCTCGCGCATAGCCGCTTGATATGCAGATGAACGTACCCCCTCTTCGCCGCTCCAAGCGCAAATTTCACGATGACCTGCCCCCCAGCTATCAAATACAGACGAATAAAAATATCCAGCGGCTGAAAGCGAGCGCAGAAGATAATCCGCACCCCAAGCTGCTTCATCTTTTGCAGCTGAACCATATACACTTGGCTGAAGTTCATTTGCGTGTAGCAGAGACCATACCACCAGCGGTATTTGCTGAGGGTTAAAATAATTTGCATAAGATAAGTGGGATAGATGTTTGCCTGGGTCTCCAGTGGCATCCCACCAACCACCATATATATTTTGAGTTTGCGAACCACCGTAAATTCCCAAATTGCGGTCACCTGCATCGGTGTTCCTCATTTTGTTGAAAAAGTCTATTTGAAAATATCCAGTTTCTGATTGCAGTATTTTTTCGCCTATTTTAAATTGTTGCGATTCTTTGGTGCCTACCCTTAGCTTGTAAGTTCCGCTTTTATCAAATTTGCTAAAATCCGCTACCTTGAAATTGCGCCCGCCCCAGCCGTTCACGGTAGTTTGGGGACCAAGGGTTATTTCTAGTTGCGTGGTGCCTTGCAAATTCACTAAGAGAGCTTTGCTATCAGTAATAGAACCAGAAGACTGTATTATGGCGCGTTTTGGCCCGCTTTGCTCGTAGCCTACTTCATTGACGAGAATGTCTTGGGCAAAGGCAAGGGAAACAGCGCAAACTGCAAGGAAAATAGCGAGAAAAAAAGAGTAGTAGCGCATAACTTAAATATAGTAAAAGTTTTTACTATATTCTACCCTGATATATCACTCAAAGAGGTTTTTATGGCTAAAAAGAAAATTGCGCTTGTTGGCGCAGGGCAAATAGGCGGTACAATGGCACTTGTATTGGCGCAAAAGCAGCTTGGCGATGTTGTGCTTGTTGATGTTGTGGAAGGCGTGCCTCAAGGCAAAGCCCTAGACATTATGGAAGGTCGCCTATCAATAGGTACCAGCGCAGTTCTATCTGGCACAAATAATTATGATGACCTTGCAGGGTCGGATGTAGTTATTGTGACGGCTGGTGTTCCGCGTAAACCAGGCATGACCCGCGATGACCTTTTGAACATCAATTACGGCATTATTGAAAAAGTTGGGCAGGCTCTTAAAAAAACTGCTCACAATGCTTTTGTTATAGTTGTGACCAATCCTTTGGACGCAATGGTTTATGCAATGCAAAAAGTCACAGGCTTTCCTTCGGAAAGAGTTGTTGGTATGGCAGGTGTTTTGGATAGCAGCCGCCTTGCTTGCTTTGTTGCAATGGAACTCGGCGTTGCTGCAGACGATGTTCAGGCTGTTGTTATGGGCGGTCACGGTCCATCCATGGTTAGCCTTTACGACTTTGTTTCCGTTGGCGGCATTCCGCTTCCCCAGCTTATGAGCAAAGAAAAATTTGACGAACTCTCCAAACGCACCGCAATGGCTGGCGATGAAATTGTGGGTCTTTTGAAAACAGGCTCTGCTTTCTACAGCCCAGGGCTTTCTGCAGTTAGAATGGCAGAGGCATACTTGCTGGACAAAAAAAGCATTTTAACCTGCGCAGTTCAGCTCAACGGGCAATATGGCGTTAAAGGGTTGTATTGCGGAGTTCCGGCAGTTATTGGCGAAAAGGGCATTGAGAAAATCCTTGAAGTTAAAATGAACGATGCCGAAAAAGCAGCCTTTGCCAAATCCGTGGAAGCCGTTAAAGGCAATGCGGAATGGGTGGATAATAAGATAAAAGGATAATGTCTGCAGAGAATATAAGGCGGCGTTTGGTAATGAAGCTAGGCGGAAAGCCAGACGCCGATTATATTGACAAAATAAGCGATTTTTTGCAAGGACAAGAAAAATCAAAAAAAACCGAAGTTGAAATAATAACCCGTTCAAAAAAGAAAAACACTCTTATATTTACCTTAAATAACGGAGAGATATATGAGTTGTATAACTATGCAGATCCTCCTAAAGACAAGCCAATACCAAAAGGCGAAAAACCACCGGAAATACAAATTCGCAAAATTGATAAGATGGAAGACGAAGAAGTGATTTCTGGTCCATTTACCATAGTGCATTTTGTGTTGTGGGCTGTATTTATGGGGCTACTTGCGTTGGGCGCAATGCTTGCGTGGCTTATTTACAGTTTTAAGTTTGAGCCTCCTTACTAAAGTTAAAGTAAATTAAAGAGCTTCCAAAATTTTGTTTGCAATCCCGTTGCCTGAAATTCCAAGCATTTCTCTCAATTCATCTATTTCACCTTGTTCCACAAAAGAATCTGGAAGCCCAATGCGAACAAGGCGCGGAGCGAGTTTCATTTCTGCGAGAATTTCTGCTATTGCAGAACCAAAGCCGCCTGTTGTGGAATTATCTTCTACCGTTGCAACAATTTGATATTCCTTGAAAAGAGTTTGATATGCTTTTACATCAAGTGGTTTTACAAAACGCGCATCTATTATTGTTGGTTTTATGCCCTTTTTTTCCAAAACTCCTCCAGCATCAAGGCATTTGGCAAGCAAAAATCCAACACCTATAAGCAATACTTTGCTCCCTTTGGCAACAACGCGAAACTTGCCGATTGGAAGTGCCGAAAATTCCGTGCGAATCTCGTTTGTGTAGGTAACAGCTCTTGGGTAGCGAAGTGCTATTGGCCCTTCTTTATATTGAGTTGCCGTGTAAATCATATTGCGCATTTCGTTTTCATCTGAGGGTGACATAATCACCATATTTGGAATTGTGCGCAAATAAGATAAATCCAAGGCTCCGTGGTGAGTTGGTCCGTCTGAGCCAACCAAACCCGCTCTGTCTAAAATAAAAACAACGGGCAAATTTTGAAGCGCAACATCGTGTATTATTTGATCGTAGGCTCTTTGCAAGAATGTGGAATATATTGCCACAACAGGGGTAAAACCCTCGCAGGCAAGCCCGGCGGCAAATGTAACCGCGTGTTCTTCTGCAATGCCAACATCAAAAATTCTGTCTGAGAGTTCAGGGTCTTCTTTTAATAAGTTTAATCCGCAGCCGTCCAGCATAGCAGCAGAAATGCCTATTATTTTTTTATCTTGTTTTGCAAGGGTGAGCAGGGTTTTTCCAAAAGTAGATGTTAAAGTTGGGCGGGGTTTTTCCACTATCACAGAGCCGTCTTCTATGTGGAATGGATCAGGACCGTGCCATTTTGTTGGGTTGGCGGTAGCGAGTTCATAGCCTTTACCCTTTTGCGTTAAAACGTGAACAAGGCAAATCTCTGGCAATTCTTTTATGCCATTTAATGTTTCTATCAACTCTTGCAAATTATGCCCATCAAAGGGCCCAAAATAACGCACATTCAAATCTCTGAAAAACTGCCCAGGGCTTGCTATATTTTCTAAAGCTAATTTTCCGCTCTCCATAAATTCCCGCAATTTGCCGCCAATATGGTCTGGAATGGAACGCAAAAATTTGCTGATTTCTTCTATGGAATGGCTGTGTTTAACAGAGAGCTTGCTGAATAATTTTGAAAGTGCGCCAACGCTTGGGCTTATGCTCATTTTGTTATCGTTTAAGATAATTGTGAAATTCTTTTTTGTTTGCCTTAGATTGTTCAAAGCTTCAAAAACCATTCCGCCCGTCATTGAGCCATCGCCTATAACCACTACAACTTGATTGTTTTCTTGAACAATGTCTCGTGCAACGGCAAAACCAAGAGCCGCAGAAATAGATGTACTTGCGTGCCCTGTGCCAAACGGGTCGTAGATGCTCTCGCTCCTTTTTGGAAAACCCGAAATTCCTCCGAACTGCCTCATTGTGAAAAATTTTTCATAACGCCCTGTGAGCAATTTGTGCGCATAAGCTTGGTGCCCCACATCCCATATTAAAATGTCTTTTGGGGTGTCGTAAACATAGTGCAGGGCAATGGAGAGTTCAACGGTTCCAAGGCTAGACGATAAATGCCCGCCGTGTTCAGATACCTGCCGCAAAATGGCAGCCCTAATTTCCTCTGCCAGAGCTTCTAGCTCCTCAATCTTGCAACCCTTAATGTCTTTGGGGGAACTTATATTTTCAAGTTTCATTTCCATTCCGATTTCCATTTTTCTGTTTCATAACCATCCGGTATCTTTTTATTGAAACCTCCGTAAGGTTCAATTTTGGTGTCCTTTGTTTTGTTTATAGTAGATGGGTATTTATCTGTGAAATACTTTGGGCAATCTACTTCTTTAGAAATGAATGTTGGATTATCTGCTGCCATAAACCAATCCGTAAACCACAAGCATCCCCTCAAAAGGTCTTTATGTTCGGGTTTGGAAAATACCGCATTGCATTTTTTTCTAACACATTCTTGATAAACTTCGGCAGGTTTATTGTAATCATTGATTTCGCGTTGGCAGGTTGTGAGAAAACCGCCAAAACCTTCTCCCAACTGGTTTTTAGGTACACCAATCTGTTCTGCAAAACTATCAAACATGCCAGGACCTCCGCCCGGTACCATAATATCAAACTGACCTTCTTCCACATCGCCACCTGTATTTGTAGCCATTACTATCAGGGTTTTTCCTTTAAGTTTTTTATGAGCATCTTTTATATCGTTGCCGTGATTTCCACCGTCAAATTGAACTTGAAAACAATGACCGCAAACAGGCTTTTTAAGCGTGCCAGCTACAAAAGCATAAGCAAGGGTATCATTTAACGCCATTGGAGCCATATCCCAACATACATAAGAAATGCCACCCTGTTCGCAACTGCTAACCGTTTCTTTATAACCAACCCAATCTTCCACTATCTTGTTTGCATACTGGTCAAAGCGCACTTCAATATCGGGGCTTAGGGTAAAAGTTGGAATTTCCTTGTTGTTTTTATTGCAATTTCTGCAAATTTTAAAGGGATTAGCATTTACATCTATGTTATCGCGTAGAGCGCAATGCGGCTTGCAACCGTCCCAATAACGCGAACCCCAGCCTTTTAGAACACCGCTTTGACCCTCTTTCAATGTAGGCCAGTTTATAATTTCTGGTGTAGCCTCAGAGGAAGAAGAACTAGATATTGCTGCCGCTTCGCTTGAAGATGAATTTAAATTTATGTTTGAAGATGAACTAAGGTCAGAAGAGGTAGAAGAGTCTGAAGAATCAGAAGAGGAGCCAACTATAATTTCTGTAGAAGATGAGCTGAGGATATTAGATGAAGAAGTACCAGGGCTAGGCTCAGAAAAGCTTGAAGATGAATATTCATCAGAAGATGAATACCCGTTTGAAGGCGCGGAAACTTCCGAGTTGCCACTACTATTGCCATTATCGCTATTACTGCTATTATTGCAGGCAAAAATCAGCATACCAGCGAAAAACACACACCAACATTTATACTTCATAAATGCCTCCCATAACCTTAATATAGTAATTCTTAATTTTCTACATTTTCTTCAAATGCGTTTCACCCCTCTTTTAGTTTTGCTATTTTTTGCTCTTGCAACTTATGGGCAGCAAATCTCTGTTGCCGTGCTGCCTTCTGATGGCGTTGCGAGCAGCGCGGAGCTAGAGGCCCTCACAGACGAAATGCGCGAGGCTGCACTTAAGGTTCTGCCCACTAAATCCTTTGTTCTATTGAAGCAGGATGTTGTTGTTAAGCGGCTAGGCGGCGCGGAGAATTTTATAAAAGAGTGCCGCGAAAGCTCCTGCATTGTTGATTTGGGCAAGAAAGCGCAAGTTGACTATATCACGCAAGCCAGCGTGTTCAAGCTAGGCAACAGCATTAGGCTCAAAGTTGAATTGTATGATGTACACACGGAAGGCTTGGTGAGCATGTTCAATGACGAGGCGGAAAACGTCAGAGGCTTGCTGTCCATAGTGAAAAACAGAGCGCCCGAAGTATTCAGCAAGATACTCAGCTCCGGTGGCTCAAAGTCTTCTCCCCTGGTTCCGGGCGGCATAAGCGGCTTGGAGAGAACAACGGATTACGAGTTTGGCGGCGGCAAGCGTTATCTGGTGAATTTGAGTACCGACCCCTCCGGCGCGCTTTTGAGCTTCAACGGCATACCCGCCTCTGGCTGCCCCAAAACCCCCTGCAAAATAGAGCTTGGCGAAGGTCAGGTGCGCGTGATAGCCGCCTTGGATCAGTACGAAACGGTTGACACAACAGTTTCCATAGCCCGCAACAATCAGAGCATATCCATAAGGCTAAAATCCAACTTTGGTTTTTTGGAGATAAGGCCGGCTTACATAGAAGGCATTGGCGAGGAAGATGATTGGAATCTGTCCATAAACGAAAAGCTATATCGTTCTTTTGAGAATAGATTTTCCCCAGGCAATTACAATGTTAAGTTAAGCCATAGGTGCTATGAGACTATAAGTTTTATGGCAGGCATAAACAAAGGCAGCCGCGAGATTTTTGATATGGCAGACCACATTAAGCTAAAGAAGGGCGGTTTGGCTTTGAGCGCAGAGAAAAACGGCGAGCCTGCGAGCGAGCCAGTTTTTGTGAACGGCAAGCAGATAGGGGATACGCCTTTTAGAGATGCCGTTCCGCTGTGTTCGGAGATTGAGATAGGGGAGAGCAGGGAAACCGTTAATGTTGTTTTGAAGTACAATGAAAGCGTGAAGCACACGCATTACGCTTTGGCGCAGGCAACGGCTCAGGATTATTCTTATGCAAAGAAAAAGTCAAGGAAATTTTTTTCCAAACCCAGCTTTTTGATTGGCGTTGGCTTGGATGTGGCGGCGGCGGTTGCGATTCTCTTAGGATATGAGGCCAACACCGATGCGGCGAATGAACACTCTAGTTATTACGCGATGTCTAGCGGCAATTATAGCAGCGCTTGGAAATCAGTGGAAGACAAAAAAAACGAGAGGAATATGTGGTATGCAATAGGCGGCGTTCTTTTGGCTTCGGGGATAGGGGTGCATATATGGTTTTGAGATTTTTCATCCTAGCAAGCATCATTCTTTTAATCTCCTGCACGAGTTTTGAGCGCAACAACCCGAACGATCCAGACGGTATTAATTACAACCGCGGTGGTCAAGCTGTTTCTTGTGATATGAATTATGGTACCAAGCGAATCGGCGACCAAGTTTGGATGACAGAGAATCTTAATTGCAATGTGAGCGGCAGCAAATGCTATGACAACAAAGAATCCAACTGCGCAACTTACGGCAGGCTTTACAACTGGGCAACTGCAATGGCACTGCCCTCTAGCTGTAACTCCAGTACTTGCGCTTCTCAAATAGGTACACCACATAGAGGCATTTGCCCTAGTGGCTGGCATATCCCAAGCGATGCGGAATGGACAACGCTTACAAATTTTGTTGGTGGAGCTTCAACTGCGGGCAAGTATTTGAAAGCAACAAGCGGTTGGTACAACAATGGCAATGGCGAGGACAAGTATGGCTTTTCGGCTCTGCCGGGCGGCATCGGCGGCATCGGCGGAGCCGGTGTCGGTTTCAGCGGTGTCGGCTACTACGGCCACTGGTGGAGTTCCAGCGAGGGCGATGGCACCGACGCCTCCAACCGGAGTATGTACTACGACTACGACTACGTAGACTTCCTCAACGGTAAGTACCTCTTGCAAAGTGTCCGTTGTTTGCAGGACTGAAGGGGCTGTGGGGCGATTTTTTTTTGTATATTATGAAAAGAGATATTTTATGACATCGACAACAGTTTTGAATTTTAAGCAAAAATGCTCAGATTATTTTGAGCAGGCGGTTCAACTCAAAGAGCCTGTAATCGTCACAACTGAATGTGGTAATGCTGTTGTTTTGAGTGAAGAGTTCTATAGAGGTTTAATAGCAACTTTAGAACTTTCGGCTGACCCAAAGTTTTATGCAGAATTAAAAGCTGCTATAGATGAACCGCTAGAGGAATGTATAGACTCTAGTGAGGTTAGTTGGTAATGTTTCAAGTAAAGTATAGCAGAAAAGCTGTGCAAGATATTCAGAAACTGAAATCTGCAAAACTTGATAAAAAAGCCAAAGCTCTTGTAGATTTAATTTCTCAAAACCCTTACCAAACTCCTCCTCCTTACGAAAAATTAATAGGAGAACTTTTGGGTAAATTATCAAGAAGGATAAATGTTAAACATAGATTGGTATATCAAGTTTTTGAAGAAGAAAAAATAATAAAAATCATAAGTTTATGGTCTCATTATGAGTTTTGACAGATGAAAACAGAAAACATACTCTCTCACTTCCACTTATAAAACCCAAACATCCCAAGCGGCACGGCGGCTGTGAAAAGGGGGATTTGGATTATTTCAAGAAGGGGCAAACACCACAAAAGCTTTGCTGAACGCAAACGAATAGCACCTGTGAAAATCAATAAGAAATCTGCGGCAAACTTTATGGCAAAAGGAATCAAAAAACAAAGCGGCAAAATTTCAAATAGCACAAGCCACGGAGAGACAAAAAGCCAAACATAAAAGGCGTAAATGCAAAACAAAAATGCAGAATAAACCTTGCTATCGTATTTTGCACCGTTGCTCCCCCAACGCGCGCGCTGCTGCAAAAGTGCTATCCACGAATCAACAGGTGCGGTTGGCATAATTGCGCTTGTATCCCAGTTATAGGCAAATTTTGTTCCCTCAACTTTTGCCATTCTGTGAATGAGCATATCGTCATCGCCAGAGGCTAAATTGTAAAGCCCTTCAAAACCCCCGCACTTGAAAAATAAATCCCTGCTGTAGCCAAGCGAAGCCGCACTTGCCACAAGAGGCTTGTTGCGGTTATATCCGGCTGCTTCAATTAAGGTAAAACCGAGGGTTTCCAATTTTTGATAGGTGTGCAAAAAACTTTTTTTCCCGTTGTTCGCCTTTGAACCCTGCACAACAGAGGCACCGCTAGCATAAAGGGTAGCCATTGAATTCAACCAATTTGGAGGAGGAACGCAATCCGCATCCATTATCAAAAGAAATTTCCCTTTTGCTGCTAAAAAACCTGCGTTCAAAGCTCTCTTTTTTGGCGAAGCAATTTGAGGGCAGTCTTGCGGAATATCTATAACCGAAAAATTTGTATGCTTTTCGCAAAAATCTCTTACAATTTCCGGTGATTTATCCGTTGAACGGTCGTTCACAATAATCACTTCCCATTCCCCTGCGTATTTTTGAGAGTTCACAGCATTTAGTGTGGCTTCAATAAATTTTTCTTCGTTCCGCATTGGTATTACAATAGAAACGTGGGGTAGTCTAGAAACCGTAGTTGATAGCCCAGAGTTTTTTTTCAGCAAGCCGAGCCATAAGTATAGCATTAGCCCAAAGTAGGCTAGGGATAAAAGAGAGACGAGAGTTATTAGAAGCATAGTTGGGAATGGGTAAATATAGAAAATTCATCCTATCTATTTTATATTACCAAGCAATTTTGCGTTTTTTGAATTTACAACTGGTTTTCCAGTCAGTTTTTCTGTTGCTATTCTTGCTGTTTTTGCAACACCAGCCCCTTGTTTTGCTACAATTTTACTTTGTTCAAGTCATTCTACTTTTTTATTTTTGTGTATCTCGCTTGTTGTAGCTTCCGCAAGCATATTTAACACTAATTCTAAACTTGTCATATTATCACGCAAACTTTCTTTTTTCAAATTTTTGAATTTTTTGTAATCTGCAATAGTCTTTCCTGACCACTCCTTTGACATTATATTAGTGAGTATGGCATATTCCAAATTTTCTTTGACTCCAGATTTATTCCATTCGTCCGTCAATTCTTTTCTTATTTTTATGGATTGCAAGCGTAAATTTATCCATTCATCGCTATAACCTAATTGCTTATATTGCTTCATTGCCAATTCTATGGTAAGTTCTGGGTTTTGGGAAGAATCCAGCCTTTCACTTCCAATTTGTGCTAACCACAATTTAAAAGGTTCGGCTTTGGGTGATGGAATGGATTGAATTAAGCGGAGTAGTTGCTTGGCTGTTGCAACGTCTGTTAGGTAATACTTGCCATCATCTGACTGCATTTTCAGTTGTCCCAGTTCTTGGGACAACTCACTACCTTCCTCTTTTAGCTTTGTTTTTAAAGCATTCCAGTATTTCCTTGGTCGTGGGCTATCCGTTAAAACAGCTACTACATCTACAACAGAAAAAAACCATTCTTCTTTTTCTGCATCCCAAATGGAACGGACTTTTTTGTTTTCAAACGACTGGATTTTATTTTTATCCATAATTATCTCCAAAATTAAAGGTTATTTACCGAAGCGTCGGGATAGAAGGAAAATAATAATCCTCGGTGTGTGGTAATTTAGAAAATTGTCAGAACCCCGATGACCTCGATTTTAGGATTTGTCCGATTTCGTATTTATGTTCTGAGAATAGGCTGGGTATTGAAGTTTTGCATTATTTACCAAACACATTCTACAGGGTATAAATGAATATTTTCATCGCGAGTTATAAGTTTCATATTTTCAGAAATTGCAGTTGCTGTTAAAATCCTATCAAATGGATCTTTGTGAAAATTTTCCAACTGCTCCAGTTTGAAAATATAATTTTGATTTATATTCAATAATTTGAAACCATTTTTATAAATCAAATCCACAAAACCTTTCGCTTTTCCATCAAATTTTAGTTTATTCAAACTTACTTTTATAGATAATTCCCAAACAGAAGCAATGCTCGCAAATTTTTGATTATTTGTATCTAGAATAATCTGCCTAGCATTTTCCGATAACTCTAAATCTCCATTGAAAAACCAAATAAGAGTATGGGTGTCCAATAAATATTTCATTGCATATATTCCTTAAAGCAATCCAAAGGAGCATCGAAATCACTTGCCATTTGAAATTGGCCTTTTGCGCAACCGAATGTAGGTTTTAGTTCTTGTTCTTCTATAGGAAAAAGCAATATCTCAATGGTTGAGCCAATATAATCCCTAGGTACAGGCAAGGTTATTTGCTCTTTTTCTGCTTTGCATATTGTTCTAACCATAATAAAAACTCCAAAAACTTCTTGTTAAGATAGAAAATTAAAAAGGCTTGAACCTGCATTTGTGGCTTGCTATTGTCAGAAGCCCGATTACCCGAATATATAATAATGCCTATATATAAAATCTTTACCAAGTGTCTGTTATGCTTACTTATTTGCATTAGGGCGACTAAATGTAGAAATAATTTTCAAGCGAAAAATCTGAACAAAAGTTCAACTTTTCTAAAAAAAATGCACAAAAATGTCAACAGGTGTTTGCAAATAAGTATGCCTGCCACTTGATAAAGCATTTATTTATGGGCTTTTCAAAAAAAAGTAGGCAAAATTCACTTTTTAGGATTTTTTTACTCACCCTGCCAATTTCACTTCGTGGGCAGGGTTCACCCTACGGGCTGTCCTGCGGACATTTAAAAATCCTTATCTATGCCTGCTTATTTGAAAATATTTTTGCAGGCACAGGATTTTTTTGACCGTTTTTTACGTCTAATAGGTAACAAAGAAAAATATTTTAGTATATTTCCTAGAGAAGCACGCTTCGGAGGTATTGAATATGCTTTTTACAGAATGGAATTTGGACGATGCCCTTGCGGTTAAGAGGGAAGAAACTTTGGAAGAAGTTTTCTCCCTTTTGCGCCAAGGCTATTCCATTGACGAAGCCGAAAAGTTGCTTGCACCTGAGCTAAGGTGCGAAACCCACCCAACGCGCTAATCCCTCACACAACGCACGAGGTTCGGATTTATTTAAAAAGAACAGTGAGAATGTCCATATACAAAACCTTTACCAAGTGTCTGTTATGCTTACTTCACCCGATTATCAGGATTTACCCGATTTTGTATTTATACTTCATCTACTCTGGTTTAACCTCAGCAACTTGCGAATAGAAAAACAAGTTGCTGGGTTTTAAATTTTCTATATTTCTCCTTTCTACATTCGCTCTGCAAGGGAGCGGTTTTATTATATCACATACATTTTTTTCACGAGGATTGCTATGTCCAAAAAACTGTCGAAGTTTGCTCCGCTTACTTTGGATTCTACTTTCAAAAAAGCCTTTGCCAACGAGCAAAGCACGGAACTGCTTTTGTTCCTGCTCAATACCTTTCTTGCCGAGAAGCTCAAAAGCCCTATCAAAGAGGTTATCAACATTAACCACGAACTGTTTGGAAAAACGAGGTTCAATAGAGATGCCGTTTTTGATGTTTATTGCAGGGATGCCACAGGCACAAGGTTTGTTGTGGAAAAGCGGACTTTCTTTTATCTTTGCATAATTGTATGCGGTCTTGCGGTGAAAGGGAAAGAGTATGATTTCAATATTCCCAAGCTCTATTCTATCAGTTTCTTGGAGTCTGAGCTTGATTTTGGGGATGGCTGCACGGAGGTGATTCAGTATTTGTCCCTGAGGAACGATAAGCACCCTGAAATCAGCTACGATATTCTGCAAATGATCTATGTCATTTTGCCTAGATTTAAGAAGAAAGAGAGCGAATGTGAAACGATTATGGATAAGATTATTTTTTCTCTTAAAAACGGACACAAGCTCAAAGGGGTTCCCAAGAGCTTCAAAGAAAAGGAGCTTTTGCAGATTTTCGAGGTGGCAAGAACTTCTAATTTTACTCACATAAAAAATCATATATTTGCACCGTCTAGGCAATTATCGGCTGTATAGGCTGTGAAGCCGTTGATTTAGGGGATTAGTAAAGTTCTCAAAATTGAAAATAGAACAAAATGACACTTTCCCACCAACGAAAATTCAAAAATTTTGTATATTTATTGTCGTACAAGTGTCGTACAAAAATGAGGATTTTATGGCTACTATAGATGCTAGAATTGGACAGATAAAAGATAGGACTGTAGGCTACAAGCCTATGCACTATTGCGTAGGTGATAAATCTAAAAAATTCTTGCAGGCTTGCCTCAAAGCGCACGAAACTATTATGGACATACTTACACCCCAAGCACGTGAAAGTATCACACCAAAGGAGGCGAAATCAGCCGTGCTTGCATACGTGGCTATGAACGATGATGGGAAGAAAGAACTTCTCAAAAAGATAGCCTTATCTGGCTATGGGTTGAAAAACGAGATGGCATCGGCAACGCTTGAAGAACTGGCTAACGCATGGTACGAGCAGAGAATTGCACAGGGAGCGACTGAATCGGATAAAAAAATTGCACTGCGCTTAAAACAGCTTTTTTTGGATTTTTTCGCACAGGCAGAAATGAAAGACGTTACGGATTTGAAACCAGATACCGCCTATAAGTTTTTAACTTGGCGGAGTGCAAACAATTACGGAAATCATAACGAAACAACAACAAGTGCAAGCGTTCTTAGATATAATGTGCAGATACTCCGTCAAATGGCGAAGATAGCGGCTCGCAATGGGTGGATTGCAAATCAGGGCATTTGGGATGACGTTAAAGTCAAGACCATAGCAGGCATTAACAAAAGAATAGTTGAACCTTTGGAAGTTGATTTGCAAAAAAGCCTGCTGGAAAAACTTAGGGGAATGAAGGAAGAGCTTCACGATTCTATGCTGCTATTGCTATTAACTGGCATGAGGATTGGCGAACTTGAAAATCTGTCTCCCGAAAGTTTGCATGGCGATGCGATTCATTTGCACGGCAACGCTGTTGGTACTGCAAAACCAATGAGCGGCAAAAGCACGTCAGCGGTTAGAACACTGCCTATTTGCCCAAGCATTGCCAAGATTTTTGAAAGGGGGTATATCTTTAAGGCAGGAAAAATAAGGCAGACTACTCAGTGCGATTGGTTCAAGAAGAAATTCCCCGGAATCCATGCACATCGTCTAAGACATTCATTTGCGGTCAATAAGCTACTTTCGCAAACTCCCCTGCAAATGGTAAGTTATCAGCTTGGGCATAGCGATATAAGCCTAACAGCGAACCTTTATGGTAAATTTGTCCCAGAGCATTTCAAGGCAGGGTTTGAGGAGGCTATAAAGGAACGCAAGGAGTTGGTGGAGTGGTTGGAGAATGGGTATTTTGAATAAAAAAATCTCTGCAATCCAAATTGAAGTGCAGATTTTCAGGATTTTGTATTTTTTGCTGTCTTGCATATCAGCTGCGGTATCACAAGTTTGTCATAAAACATAAAAATTTGTTTCGGAATATCTTAAGATTAGATTTTAAAAGACTATATTGGGTGGGAGAATTAGTGAAATGGCTGATGGACTGGTATTATTTTTGATAATTTTATATATTTATGTCGTAACTAACTAACGCAGAGTGTAAGCATTAAAATTTTAACCCTCCTTGAAACTCACAAGGAGCAAATAGGATAATCTAATGAAAAATAAAATTATTGTTTTCCTCAGTTCAGCTCAATATGAAGGCGAGTTTAGAACTGAAAGAGAAATTCTTCCTGCTTTATTTAATAAAGAGCCGCTTGTTTCAATATTTATACTCAGAAAAATTGAAGACCAAGCTGCCCCATCTACAATCCGAGAACAGTATTTATCCCTTGTCCGACAATCCCAAGTAGTTATACTGTTACTCGGCTCAACTGCTAGAGATGCGGTAAAAGAGGAAATAGAAGAAGCAAAAAAGGCTGGAATACCAATTTACGCCTTCATTAGAAGTTTAGACGAAAAAAACTCTGAGGTAAAGGCATATATAAAATACATTCAAGATTCTTTTACAACGACAGACTATTCAAGCATCAGTGAGTTAATTGAAAAAGTAGAAGATTCTCTGCTTTCTATATACGGAATAAAATTTCCTCTAAAAGAAAAAGCAGATAATACATTTAATATCATTTCATCATTTAATAATATTGAATCAAAAGTAATAAGACCTGAATCAGAAAAATTTATTTTTGAAGCAATCGTTATTGGCTCATGGAATGCCGAATCAATTGGTGACAAAGAAATAATTGCAGAATTTACTAGAGATTCTATTGACAATTGGGAATTAAAAATTAAAAATATTATTGATTATGAAAGTAATATATTACATTTTAAAAACGGACAGTGGACAATCGTTAATAGAAAAAAATTATTTCTTAAATATGCTAGAAGTTTTTTAGATACTGATTTAGATAGAATAAAATCTATAGCTCTTAAAATATTGAAAGAAATAGACCCTATGTTTGAACTTGAGCCTAAAAATAGGTATGCTGCTACGATTTATGGAAAAATATCAAAATATTCTAAAAATATAAAATTTGGCATTTCTGAAATTTTAGCTCTATTAGCTACAAATGAAAATAAATTAACTAAATGTTCTGATTTCAAAGTGTCCATAATAATTGATTCAATCATTATAGAATTATTTGAAGATGCAGACTGGAAATTATGGGCTAGTATTAATAATTTGTTGCCAGTACTTGCCGAGGCTTCACCTTACAAATTTATGGAAGCGGTTAAAAAATCATTAAGAAAAAATCCAAGCCCATTTGTTGAACTTTTCAATCAAACAGGTGATGGAATTTCAGGTCATAATTACACTATAGGATTATATTGGGCATTAGAAGCTTTAGCATGGAATGAAGACTATATTTCTGAATCATTATTATTACTTGCTGAATTAGCAACATACGATACAGAAAGTAAATTAGTCAATAATCCAAAAAATTCAATAGAGAGAATTCTCATGCCATGGTATCCTCAAACATTAGTTAATTATAACAAGCAATTAAATTCACTAAAACTTATTAAAAAGAAATTCCCAGATATTGCTTTTAAAGTTATTTTACATCTTTTACCGAATCAACATCAAACGTCCATGAATACATATAAACCATCTTATCGAAATCCAGTCAATACAAAATGGGAACCAAAAGTAACAAATGATGAATATCTTGAACAAAATAGAGCATATGCAAAAATAGCTATAGAAATGGCTAAAGCAGATATAAAATATTTACTAATACTATTGGACTATATTGAAAAGCTTCCAAATGAAGAGCTAGAAAATTTATTAAAGTACTTATTATGCGACAATAATATCAAAAAATCAGATGAAGAGCGATTTTATATTTGGGAAAAATTGAATTTTACTTTAAACAAACATCAAAAATTTAATGATTCAAATTGGGCATTTAATAAAGAAACCCTTGAAAAAATACAAGAAATTGTAAATAAAACTAAGCCGAATAATCCTATATATTTATATCAGCATTTATTTTCTAAAAATGATTATTTTTATTTTCCCGAAAATACTAACTATGATGCTTATACAAAAAAAATTGAGGAAACAAGAGCTTTGGCTTTACAGGAGATATACGATTACGGCAACATTGAAGCAATCTTTAAGTTTGCCTTTTCTGTTGAAGATAAGTATAAAATTGGTTTCGCTTTGCGATCAATAAATGATAAAAGAATACAAGATAACATATTACCAAAATATCTTGACTCAACGGACAATTTTCAAAGAGAAATAGTTTATGGATTTATAATTGGAAATTTTGAAAGAGAAGGCGAAATATGGATTGATTCTATTGATTTTTCATCATGGAACAAAAGGCAGATATGTTCTCTATTGCTCAGTATTGCAGATAACGAGAAAATATGGTATAAAGCGTCAACATTATTAGGCGATTACATCAATAACTTCTGGGAAAAAATAAATGTACATCCATATGCAATGCGTGGGAATTTGACTATTGTTATAGATAGTCTTATGAATTACAAACGACCTCTCTATGCAGCGCAAATTATTTATGTACATTATCGCAGAAACGGAATTTTACTTAAAGATAAAGCTCTATTAGCTCTGATTTCTGGTGCAACAAGTGAAGAAAACGCCAATCAGATTGATCGACAACTTTTATTAGAATTGATTAAGTTACTTCAAAACGATAAAAATGTAGAACAAGAAAAATTATTCCAAATTGAATGGGCATATTTAAATTGGTTAGACGCTCATTATGGAGGCAAGACTGTTATTCTTCAAAAATATTTATCGACAAAACCTTCTTTCTTTCTAGATATTTTGAAATTATTATATCGTTCCGAGAAAGAAACTGAAAATAACACTATAATTACGGAAAAAATCAAAGCTGCTCAAAATAACGCATGGCAATTATTAGATGAATGGAAAGATATTCCTGGAAAAATAGATGACAATACTTTTTCTGAATCATTACTAACAGACTGGTTCTCTTCCGTTAAAAAATTATGTAATGAAGAAGGTTACCTAGAAAAAGCTATGTTCTATATTGGAAATGTTTTTTACTATGCTCCACAAGATGCTACTGGATTATGGATCAATAGAATAGTAGCAGGATTACTCGACGGGGATGAACATAACGATTTACGTCAAGGTTATTATAACAAAGTTATTAACTCGCGAGGGGCACATTTTGTTGACACAACAGGTTCAGAAGAGCTAAGTATTGCCGAATTGTGGAAAAAGCGTTCACAAGAGTTAGAAAATGAAGGTTTTATTAATTTTGCACACACCGCAAAAGAAATAGCAATTTCTTATGAACATGAAGCGAAAATGAACGTATCTCGATATGGAAGTGCAAATGATGAAAAAGAGGAATCTTGAATAATGTATTTACCAGATATTGTTGAGGTTACGAAATTTAGATTTTTTTGTCTTTATGCTTCTCCAATCAAACTTACTTTTTATCTATTCAAAACAATTTGCTTATGCAGACGATATATCTCATTTGAGGAAGTTATTTCGGAATTAAAAACATTAAAAACATTTGTATTTTCAAAAAATATAGTTTGAGTAGTAACAATTTTTGTAAACACTAAATGCCATATGGAAAATCTTACTTTTATTTATTATTTTCAATTTTGTGTATAATCTCATTAATTATACCTCGGCTACCATTAGATTTATAAATCTTTACATGTATGTCTTCCATATACTGTTTTATTAGCTCATGTAGTTTTGGTTTTCTATCACATTTAAATACAATAAATAAAATTAATTTTAAAAAGATAGATTGTTGTACGTTCCAATATTTAGATATATCTATTATCTCTTTAATCTTTTGATGTTTATCTTCAATATTGCTTTCAATCAACAAGAAATACAAGACAAACAACTTAAATTGATTTTCATCAGGTTTTTCCTTTAATAAGTTTATTTCTTCTTCTATAATTTTAGACAAAGTCGGATGGCTGACATTTTCAAACAAAAATGTATGAGCTACTAATGGACTGAAAGTTCTAATGAAATTTGAAAATTCTTTAACTCCTTTGCTTTTATTGTTCTTCACTAAATATTCTATATATTCTTGTATGCAATAATACACAGCCAAGCAGCTTTGATTGATTAGAAATCGAAAAATATATTTAATATTTTCTTCGTCTTCTTTTTTGATATCATCAATATTCCGAAATACTCTTCCTAAAACAATTAAATGTTCAGCATATAAATCAGCATCAATGTCATTTATATTATATTCTCTTTTTATTTGTATATTAGAATCTATGCCAGAAATAGGTGTAATTTCATCATCTATTACATCTTGAACATTTAACGGAATAGGCTCTATTTCATTTCTAATTTTATGTGCAAATTCTAACAATTCTTTTGCTTCTTCGTTGTCTTTTTTTATTTTTTCTTCATAATCAATATCGTTGGCATATTTTTTACGCAATAAAGCTAATGCATCCTCTGTATTGTAATAAATTTGTAATAAAAAATCTATATCATCTTTCCGTAAGCCAGAGTATATTTCTAATTCATTCTTAAATCTTAAATACGTTTTACTATCATTTATAATCGCATCTTTAAAATCAGTTTTTTTAAACATATAATAAGCTAAAAAATATTCAAATATACCATTTAATCTAAATGTATAGGAATCATTTGAAGTATTATATATAATTCCTCTTTCTTGAAGATAATCTAAAATAGTTTTTGCATCGGCTACAACACGTAGATTATTTTCCTTATATTTTTCATAACAACTTATAATATCAGAATATCCCGCAATGTAACCTTCTTGTGATTTGTACGTATACAAATAATGAGCTAATGTAGCTAAAAACATCCTTAAATTGTCGTATGAAAAAGTTTTTTGAGATTTTAAAGAAAGTCTTTGCTTATCTAATAAATTTTCCACATATAAATCAATTAGTTCAGAATTGTTATGAAGTTTTATATCATTTGTTTTTTCAATTATACATAAAAACATTGAAACAGTCCAATAATTGAAATGTATATTCAGTTGTGAAAAAATTGCCACTATTTTTTTGAAAATTTCATTTCTGCTAAATCTTGTTTCTTCTATAGGCCATTTATCAGTTAGTTCTCGCATGTCCGTCCTTGAAATATCATGTATATAAACGGTATCATATCGCAAATCTCCAAGGTCAAATATTGGAGTTTTAAAAAAATATGTAGAAGTCATTATAAATGAACAATTTTGAGTAGTCTTAATAAAGTTAAAAAAATCGTTGTTTACAACATTGTAATTGAAATTATCAATTAGAAGTTTTATTTTAAAACTTGCTATGACTTTGTTTAGTAATGTTTTTGAAAGTGTATATTGTTCCATAATTAATTCCGTCATATCATATTTAAAGTTTTGATTGTAGTCTCTCATATCTATATATATTGGGATCATTCTATTTTGAGAAAATTTTTCTAAAAGATCTATCATTAGTTTATATAATAACGCTGATTTTCCGCTTTTTTCTCTACCATAAATCAAATAGTTAGTATCGCCATAAAAATCTTCAATTGGTACGTTTTTGCTCGTATGATTTATTTTATTGTGAGATTCAATAGAGTACTGTTCATTAAGATCTTTTGTTTTAATATTTAGCTTCGTATACATTTCGTTAAAAGTCATTTTATTTTTCTCAAATGTAGGTACAAATAACTGATCCGCTTTATTTGTAACTACAGATAGTTTGATGTTTATCCTTTTTGATAATTCTATTTCATTTTTTTTCGCTTCATTAGTTGGAATATCAAGTTCTGTAACAGATTCTTGAATGAATTTATTGTTGTTATGCCATATATTATTATATATTTTAGCCTTGAATTCTTTAAGATCTATATCTAACAAAGAATATCCTCTATGACCACAATCATTATCATCCATAGTTGATGAAGAAACGTTAATAAGCATACCACTTTCTGAATATTGATAATGTGATAATTCATTTTCATGTGAATGTCCTACAAAATGGCAATCAAAATTTTTATGAACTATTTCAGATATGGTTTTACGACAATTTTCATTTAAAAAATCTAATAAATAATGTGTTATTAATATCTTAAAATCGTATTCTTTTATGATATCTGAAATTTGTCGAATAATATATGGTGGATATACAATAATATTCTTACTTTTTTCATCGAACGCACACCATGAAAAATTTAAATCTACAACAGCAATTTGATTACCATTGTAATCAAATTTATGGATAGCATATAAATCTGATAATGTACTCGTTTTATATTCTTCAGTCAATAGATTGTTATAATTCTTTAAATGTACCAAATTATCCGTAAAATCATTTGCTCTGTTTTCTTTTACATAGTTATTAATATCATTTTCATTTTTGAGAGTCGCAATATGAGTTTTAAAACTATCTCGTATATTCTGACGATTTATATCATGATTACCACAAGTAATAAAGAGATATTTAGATTTTATTTGATCATTAAATTTTTTTAAAACACTATAAGCTTCTGATAGTGGCTTTGAATTTTTATCTACTATATCGCCAGTAAATAAACATAAATCTATTTTTTCCGTTATATGTTCAGATAATTTATCTAAGACATTATGAGAACCTTTATAATGCAAATCTGAAATATGAAGTATTTTCATGTACTTATCCTCGCCTTTACCAGTAACTTTCCTAGAATATACAAAAATGTGGAAAGGGTATATGAAAATATACTCTCTTTTGTTTGTCTCAAGTTCAGAGGAATTTATATTGACTTTAAAGTGGAGTTCTAAATTAACTAAATTCGTGAATTTCGTTGTTTTTGATTGATTTCCGCAGAACAAAAACATTTTAAAACCAGTCATTATCTAAATATTCTTCTATGTTTTGGCGAATTCTGGAAACTAAAAAAGATAGCCTCTAGTGTAGGCATAATGCCTACTTGAAGATATATTGAATCCTTTGTGGAAAATAATATAAACTTCTACGCTTCGTACTTTTGTCGTCTGATGATGGAGGTAATCTCCAAGTCAATAAAATTATTCTATTCCTGACGAATATCTTAAATTGTAAAAAAATACGAAGAGTTATTATTTTGGACAAGAATATCAGAATCTATTCAATTTGACCTATTATAGTCAAAAATTTACTATATTTTGAATTAACAGCAAAAGAGGTTTCCAAAAAAATGTCTTTCTCAAAAGAAAAATCCAAGTTCGCCCAGCAACTGTCTGATTTTGCAAATCTGTTGCAAAAGGATATTTCTTTGGATAATGGGCAATGGTCTATAAAAGGTTTTATAGATGTTTTCAAAAATGTTTATACCTTGTCGGCAGATACAAAGATTATTTCCAAAATCCTTGAAATACACCTATTCCCAGAAATTGTGAAATTCGCTAAAAAATTAGGCTATAATGTTGTATTGGCAGAACACCAAAATTATTATCCCGATATTTCATTTGTGAAAAAAGACAATTCAAAAATTCGTTTTGCCATTGATTATAAAACTTCTTACAGAAAAGCCGACAACCCCGAATACTGCAATGGTTTCACTCTCGGCTCGCACGGCGAGTATTTCACCAATCGCAATAGCTCAAAAAACATACAATTCCCATATAATTCTTATTGCGGACATTTTTGCTTGGGGATTATATACGATAGAGTTCCATTGAAAATTGACGAAACTAAAATCTGCAATATAAATAATTTGCAGTCCATACAATCTGTTGCGAGTAATTTTATATTTTTTGCCACAGAGAAATGGAAAATAGCAAGCGACAAAAGCGGCAGCGGAAACACAGCCAATATAGGAAGCATTACAAACATTGAAGATATTTTGAATGCGAATGGCGTATTTTCAAAATTAGGCGAAAAATGGTTTGACGATTATTGGATGAACTACAGAAAAATAACATTGAATAGCGGAAAGAGAATTGCCAATTTAGAAGAATTTGTAAAATATCGTGGCGGCAATGTTTCTAAGATAGTAGCCAAGAGGTAACAATATGCAAAAAATATACGTTCCGCCAATAAAAAGTCAAGGCATAAAAACGAAACTAGTGGAGTGGATTAAAGAGGGCGTTTCCAATATCAAATACGATAGGTGGATTGAGCCGTTTATGGGAACTGGTGTGGTAGCCTTTAATATCCAACCAAAAAACGTAGTTTTATGCGATAACAATTTACACTTGATAAATTTCTATAATGCAGTCAAAAGCAAAAAAATAACCGCCGAAAAAGTCCATTCATTTTTGACAAGCGAAGGCAAAAAGCTATTGCAAACAGAAGGAAAGTATTATTATGAAGTTCGTGATAGATTCAATGATTCGGAAAATCCGCTGGATTTTTTATTCCTCAATAGGTCGTGCTTTAACGGAATGGTAAGGTTCAATAGCAAGGGTAAATTCAATGTGCCGTTTTGCAGAAAGCCAAACAGGTTTCAGCCAGCTTTGGTCACAAAAATTTCAAACCAAATCCGCAATATCTCGCAGATTATAGATTATGGGAATTATTCTTTTATATGCCAAGATTTTTCCGAGACAATAAAAAATACAAATGAAAATGATTTTATCTATTGTGACCCACCATATATAGGACGGCATACTGATTACTATGATTCTTGGTCTGAAAGCAATGAGTTTTTTTTGAATAAACTTTTGCTGGAGAAAGGAACTTTTTTTGTGCTTTCTACTTGGCTAAAAAATGAATATAGAGAAAATCCTTATATCCATTCCGTATGGAAAAATTGTTTTATCTCCACTAAACAGCATTTTTATCATATTGGGGCAAAGGAAGAAAATAGAAATTCTGTTTATGAAGCTCTTTTGGCAAATTTTCCTTTAAATACGAAAGTTAAGACGAAGAATAAGTTAATAGAGCATTTTGATTTATTTCATCAAAAGAAAATTGGGTAACATTATGACTCCTGGACCAACTCTTGTTTATGAATGCCCTAAGTGCGAAAAAACTGTCCGTAGAGAAAGTTTACGGTCTGGAAATACAGTTGGATCGACATTATTTTCAGATGGAAAAAGAATAGCCCCAATGTTGCCAAAATTTCCATCTATTGTTAAATGTAAGGAATGCAATACGTTTTTTTGGTTAAATGACGAAAATATAGTAGGAATAGGTCATAGCAAAAACGCGAATATGGCAGAATTTTTATCTTCAGATGAATATTTTGAAGCAATTAAATCTAAAATATACTGTAATAAAGATGAAGAGTGGTATTTGAGATTAAATCTGTGGTGGGCATTTAATGATAGAACGCGAGAAGGCAAAGATATTTTTTTAACTGAAGATGATAAAGATGTATATGAATCAAATTGTGTTGCATTGATTGAAATGCTGGATAAAAATAAGAGAAATGAAAAAATAATAATTGCAGAATTATATAGGAATTTAGGGAAATACGTTGAATGTAATAGTATTTTGGATACGATTGAAGAAGAAAAATATGCTAGGTTCAAAGAAATATCGAAAAAGGAATGTGAGAAAAATAATAGAAATGTGGTAGAGATATTAGAAGAGGAAAAAGAAAAGGAAAAAATAGTGATGTGCCCTATGGCTGTTTACGATGAACTTCGAAGGAAAATAATGAAGAATAGAAGGCGAAAGTATTGGGGTAATAAAAAGCGAAATATGCTTAAGTTTTTGGGCAAGCTATGGCGGTTTGGGCGACGGCGTGGGTAGATCAATATTTTTAATTTTAGGACTACTGAGTCCAGCGGGAACGTTGAGTTTCTTTAAGTTTTTTCTCAATATCAGGATTATTCGGTTCAATTTGCAATGCCTTTTCATAATCAGCTATGGCTAGGTCTTTGTCCCCCTTTTTGTTTCTCTTAAGATACGCTTCGCCACGATTACTCAAGTAGAACGGGTTATTAGGCATACTATTTATTGCGTAACAAAAGTTCTCAATGGCTTGGTCATTATCACCCTCTTTAGCTCTAGAAAAATATGCAAGACCAAGCTTGTACAAAGCTTCGTGACAATCTTGTTTAATATTGATTGCTGCGGTATAGTCCTCAATAGCCTTGTCATAATCTCCTTTTTTACGATAGGTATCGCCACGATAGATATAAGTCGACTTATCAGGCTTAATCTTGATTGCATCACTGAAGTCCTCAATGGCTAGGTCATTATCCCCATCTTTATCTCTGAAATAATACGCAAGACCTCGCTTCAGATAAGTCAGCTCATCAGGTTTAATCTTGATCGCGTTACTAAAGTCTGCAATAGCTTTGTAATAATCATCGTTATCGAAATACGCAAGACCACGGTAGTACAGATAAGTTGGCTCATCAGGTTTAATCTTGATTGCAGCGGTATAGTCCTCAATAGCCTTGTCATAATCCCCTTTTTTACGATAGGTATCGCCACGATGGATATAAGTAGACTCATTAGGTTTAATTTTGATTGCATCACTGAAGTCCGCAATGGCTTGGTCATTATCTCCATCTTTATCTCTGAAATAATACGCAAGACCTCGCTTCAGATAAGTCAGCTCATCAGGTTTAATCTTGATCGCATTACTAAAGTCTGCAATAGCTTTGTAATAATCATCGTTATCGGAATACGCAAGACCACGGTAGTACAGATAAATTGGCTCATCAGGTTTATTCTCGATTGCATCATTAAAGTCCTCAATGGCTTGGTCATAATCATCGTTCTTATAGTACGCAAGACCACGGTGATACAGATAAGTTGGCTCATTAGGTTTAATTTTGATTGCATCACTAAAGTCCTCAATGGCTTGGTCATAATCATCGTTCTTATAGTACGCAAGACCACGGTGGTACAGATAAGTTGGCTCATTAGGTTTAATCTCAATTGCATCACTAAAGTCCGCAATGGCATTGTCGTTATCCTCCTCTTTATCTCTAAAATAATACGCAAGACCACGATTGTTAAAAGCTTCGTGATAACCAGACGTAACTTTGATTACGGTGGTAAAATCTGTAATAGCTTTGTCATACTCTTCTTTGTCATAAAACTCATCTCCACGTAATTTTGTAGCATCTATCACTTCCTCAAGTTTTTCTTTTATATAAGGATAATTTTGTTGCATTCGCAATGCCAAATCATAATCGGTAATAGCCTTGTCATAATAGCCATTTTTACGATAAGCATCTCCTCGACTGCACCGATAAGTTGGCTCATCAGGTTTAATCTCAATTGCATCACTAAAGTCCGCAATGGCATTGTCGTTATCCCCCTCTTTATCTCTAAAATAATACGCAAGACCACGATTGTTAAAATAAGTCGGCTCATCAGGCTTAATCTTGATTGCAGTGGTATAGTCATCAATTGCTTTGTCATACTCATCTTTATAGAAATACGCAAGACCACGGTTGTTCCGACAAGTAGGCTCATCAGACTTAATCTCAATTGCATCACTAAAGTCCGCAATGGCATTGTCGTTATCCCCCTCTTTATCCCTAAAATAATACGCAAGACCACGATTGTTAAAATAAGTCGGCTCATCAGGCTTAATCTTGATTGCAGTGGTATAGTCTGCGATAGCCTTGTCATACTCTTCTTTGTTATAATACTCATCAGCACGCAGATTTATATCCTCTGCTACTGCTTCAAGTTTTTTCTTTATATCAGGATTATTCGGTTCAATTTGCAATATTGACTCATAATCAGTAATAGCCTTGTCATAATCTTTTCTGTTATAATATTCATCGCCACGTAAGTTTATCACTTCTATAACTTTCTCAAGTTTTTTCTTTATATCAAGATTATCACGTAAATTTATCGCTTCTGTAACTTTCTCAAGTTTTTCCTTTATATTAGGATTATTTGGTTGTATCCGCGATGCCGAATCATAATCGGTAATAGCTCGATTATAATCTCCATTTTTATAATAAGAATCGCCACGATTACGAAGAGCTAATTGATAATCAGGTTTAATCTCAATCGCAACGGTATAGTCCTTAATGGCAAAGTCATTGTCTTTTTCTTTTTCTCTGAAATAATACGCAAGACCACGGTTGTTCAGATAAATTGGTTCATCACGTTTATTCGTTATTGCAATGGTATAGTCATCAATGGCTTTGTCATACTCATCTTTATAGAAATACGCAAGACCACGGTTGTTCCGATAAGTCGGCTCATCAGGTTTAATCTCAATTGCAGCGGTATAGTCCATAATAGCCTTGTCATACTCTTTTTTGTTATAATATTCATCGCCACGTAACTTTATATCTTCTGTCACTTCCTCAAGTTTTTCCTTTATATCAGGATTATTCGGTTCAATTTGCAATGCCTTTCCATAATCAGCAATAGCTCTATTATAATCTTCTTTTTTATAATAAGCATCGCCACGATTGCCAAGATAAGTCGGCTCATCAGGTTTAATCTCAATCGCGGCAGTATAGTCCGCAATAGCAAAGTCATTGTCCCCATCTTCATCTCTGAAATAATACGCACGGCCTCGGTTGTTCAGATAAGTCGGATCATCTTTAATCTTAATTGCAGCAGTATAATCCGCAATGGCTTGGTCATACTCATCTTTACAATCATACGCAAAACCACGGCTGCCGAAAGCTTCATGATAATCAGGCTTCATGTCAATTGCAACGGTATAATCTGCAATAGCTAGGTCATGCTCTTCATTGGCTAGGTGTTTGTTGCCACTTGTGAATTTAAGGAATGACAAGTTTTTCTTAATTATCTGATTATATCCATCCAATTTAGCACGATAATCTGCATCCGCGAAACGTAGCGCTTTTTTGTAATGCGGCATATTATCAAGCGTATTTATATGATTTTCTAAATCTGCTTCAGATTTAATTTTTAATTCTGTACATAATTTCCCGATATAAGCCTTAGCGTTCTCTGGGTCAGCATCAAGTACTCGCTCGCAATATTCATCTGCCCTCTCCCATTCTCCGTCCTCTAAAAATATAACGATGTGTTTTAACAATGGTTCTACAGGTAGAGGAGGTGAAGGTGGGGACGGAGGTGGCGGTATTGGTTCGCCAAACAGAACGTGGCATAGGCAATTTAATACATCGTTGGCAATTCTAATCTCTACGCCTTCATCATCGTGCCAGATTCTCGCCAACTGCTTTTTGTCTAAATCTCTGTTGCTGCTTTTTCGCAGTCTTTCATTGAATTTCTTTTCCAGAGCTTCTTTAAATAATTTTATTTCCCGTTTATATGTACATCTTCCATAATCTAAAAGCAAATTATGGCTTATTCTGGCATCGTCTAAAACGTCAATACCTTTATCTGCGATGAGTCTTTTCAATAAGGCAATGAATTCTTCAGCCATTTCTTTTCTCTTGGGACGTTATCAATAATATAGATTTTTTTATCGGAAAGTTCCATTCCTTTTTATCATATTAATCTACAAGTTGATGTTCTGTACCATCTAAACGTATTTTCATAAAATTGTAACTATGATCATAATCTGATTCGTAGTAGTATATCCAACCATCTGCTATATTTATATAAGAACCGCCCTTTTTGGAATAGATAACTGTTGAATTAATGCCATCAATGCATATTTTAGAAAGTTGCCCAAAAAAGGCTCCAAAACTAGTTGGACTTTCTATTAAATATATCAAATCGTCAACAACATTAATAAAAGAACATTTAATATCACCAATATTTGTCCTGCAAGTACCATCTGTACGTATTTTATATAATTTCCCATTTTTAAAACTTGAATTATTCAGCCATTCATCAAAGACTTTACTGCTTGGTTCATCACAAAATCTACCAGATTTATTTTCATCATTAATATAGTAAATCCAATTGTTTTTTACATTTAAAAAAGAACTATCATCATTATTAATTTTTATCCTTCTCGTTCCATCAATACATATCTTATATATTTTATAACCATCATTACGATTACTATAATATATCCAGCCATCAACAACATTTATATCAAAGCTCTCTTCATCATTAAGCGTTTGCTTGTCACTTCCATCAGTTCGTATTTTACAAATTTTCTTTTCATTACTTTCATTGCAATAATAAATCCAATCAGGAAATACATTTAGATATGAACAATTATCATCACTCAATTTAACCCTATTGCTTCCGTCTGTTTTTATTTTATATAGATTACCATTACGATGACAATAATACACCCATTCGCCTATAACATTAATATGACGACAGAAATCATCAGTGAGTTTTGTTTGGCCACCTCCATCAACACGAATTTTATAAAGTTTATGCTTGTTTTTATATTTATTACTTCTACTACCATCTTTATTATCAATATAATAAAGCCAATCGCCTTGTTTAGCAACAAGTCCATTATTTACTATATTCCCCACTGTGTTTCCTCTTGCATTAATTATTGTTGGTAAATTATCATTATTGTCAATAAAATTTAAAACCTTATTATCAAATACATTTTCTTGAATACCCAATCCTAATGCTAAAACACGAATAATTTCTTTTGCATGGTAGAGTTCATATCCATTATCATCAGCAAAAAATTTTGAGATTTGATATAATTCTCGTTTTTGATTATTTGAATTATATGACAAAAGATTGTATAGCTTTTCACCAATATTTTTATTAACAGCTACTTTTAATGTTCTCACTAATCCTTCATCATCAGAAAATAATTCGTCAATTAGATTAATTAGACGATTTTTATCTTTATAAATAATCTGTCCATGTGTTTGAATATGTGTGTATAGTTTTACTTCTGGTCTATTTTTGTGGCCTATGTTATTTGTATTCATACCAAAACCACAAAACGGGCATATTTTTAAGGTAATACCTTGAGGCGATGTTAACTCACCTCCGCAATCAAAACACTTCATAATTCAATTCTCTCTTTTGTCATACTATTAGTAATAAATTACTCCATTTTTAACTAAGTATGTTCATCATTCTATTATAAATTGCTTCATTTACAGAATTAATTAATTCCATTTCATCTAGTACGAATTTCTTTTTAAAGTCTACAACAGATTCTTGAGTACTTTTTAGTTTATCAAACGTTTTTGCAAAAAAATCATTGAGAGGAGGATAAATCATATTTAAACATTGCGTTATCTGCTCATTTCCATCTTCAATAAGTTGCCAAAAATAAGACATCGCACGAGCCATATCTTTCTCTACGCCGATTCCTTCAATACAACACACGCCTAATAAAAACAATGCGTTTCCATTTCTAGCACTAGCAGACCTATAAAACCAATTTGCTGCTTGTACAGGATCCTTCTCCGTACCTAAGCCATCTCTATAACATTTAGCCAATCTATACTGTGCCCAAGAATGATCTTGTTCGGCGGCTTTTTTGTACCAAAACACTGCTTGAACTAAGTCTTTTTCCGTATCAGAACCCTTTTCATAAAACATTCCTAATTCATATTGGGCTATTACATCTTCTTGTTCAGCAGCCTTATTAAACCAATACTTCATTTGAGTGTCATCTTCATCTACACCATCACCATTTGCATAGCAAAATGCTAATTTACGTTGTGCTTCTGCGTGTCCTTGTTCAGCGGATTTTTTATACCATTGAACCGCAATAACAGGGTCTTCAAATATGTTATTAACATCAGCAAAACATTCTCCTAGTAAACATTGTGCTTCTGCACCTCCTTGTTCAGCAGCCTTCCAGCACCACTTCATAACTTGAACAGGATTTTTTTCTACACATATACCATGAAGAAGAAAATGACTCATATCGTATTGTGCACCTTTATGTCCTTGTTCAGCAGCTTTCATACGCCAATATATAGATTGAACTTTATCTTCTTTTGCTTTTATATATAAATCGCTCAATGCTATTTGTGCATCAATATTTCCATTATTAGCAGCTTTTTCAAACCAATGAAATGCGAACTCTATATCTTTTTCTACTACTATGCCTTCAATGTACATAAATCCTAAACCACATTGAGCGGATCCAAAATTATTTTCAGCAGCTTTTTTTTGCCAATAAATACCTTGTTCTTGGTCTTTATCTACTGCAATTCCATGCATATAAAATAAGCCTAACATTGCTTGTGCTTGAGCCAAACCTCGTTTAGCTAAATCATAACATTTTTCTATCATAGTAGGATCTTTTTCTTTGTACATACCACGCAAGCTATTTACGGCTCTTTTGTTACCTTGTACGGCAGCATTAGAAAGCCATTGTATAACCGAATTAAAATCTTTTTTTACACCGATTCCTTGAATATAATATATTGACAAATTGAATTGAGCGTCAGAATCCCCTTTTAGCGCAGCATTAATACATTCAGCAATATCATTTTCTTCATTAGCATTTTTCATTTCTTTATATAAAGCATCGTTTAAACTAATGTTATCATTACATGAAGTATTGGTTCTGATACCGTTCTTCACACAATAATCATATACATAAGAGTCTTTTGAACAAAAAACAGTCAATTCATCACATGCCTTAAAAGCTCCTTCGCCAATGTATTTTATGCTATTAGGTATAATAATTTTCTTAAGCCTTCGGCAATAAGAAAAAGCTTCATAACCGATACTTTCTACACCTTCCGATAATGTTACACTCCGTAAACTTAAACATGCATAAAATGCACAAAATCCTATGCTTTTAATACTATTAGGCAAAGTTAATGATTTTAATTTTTTGCATTGATGAAAAGCAGTATTACTAATATTTTGTATATCACCTATTATCACTAATTCCTTTAACTCAGTACAACCACTAAATGCTCCTTCGCCCATAAATACTAAGTTACCAGAAATCACTACTTTGCTTAACTTTGAACATGAATGAAAAGCTTTTTCTCCTATTCGCATTACACTATAAGGTATAACTATGCTTTCTAAATAATAACAGTTTTCAAACGCAGATTCTCCAATATTGGTAACACTATCGGGTATTGTTACGCTTTTCATGTTCGTGAGACTGTCACAGCCGAAAAAACCAGAATAATCGCTGGCAAATGAATTTCTTTCAATGTCTGTACAACCATACGGTATTTCAACATGATAGGTTGCTGATAACTTTACGTCTTCTTCTGTTAACACTTTTTTTAATAGATTAGTAGGTGCTATTTGAGAATAAGTTATATTTTCTAAAACATTATTATTTATCCCTAATCCTATAGCAAGAGTTTTTACAGCATCAACGGCACGTACAGATTCAAGTCCATTTTCTTTGGATAAAATATGAATTATCTTTACGATTTCTGTTTTTTGTTTTTGTTCATCTAAAGAACCCAAATCAAGCAATTTATTGGCAACATCATTATTTATAGCTAATCTAATTGTATTTTGCAGACGTATATTATCATAAAAAATATCACCAACAAAATTAGACAACATATATTTATTTTGATAAACATCTTTACCTCGTTGTTGAATCATATCAAACAATCGTTGTCCATAATTATCCAATGGTACTTGTTCTTTTCCCTCGGCATTAGTACCACAAAAAGGACACACTAAAAGCATTACGCCTTTCGGTGATGTTAATTCAGAGCTACATTTTTTACATTTCATAATTTCTTCCAGAATATTATTATTTTTTGTTTCATTTTTCCATTTACAAAACATTTCTAAATAATACCCCTATTGTGACATCATCACCGGAGCCATTTGTAGTAACTTTCTCTAACCATTTTTCTATTGGATTTTTTATCTCATTTATATTGAAATCATTCTTTTTTAATTCATTTTTTATAACAACTGGAATATTATAAAACGCTTTTATATCTGATGTCTGATCATTATACGAATTCTTGATACCATCCGTGGTGAGCGTTATTAACTCAGGAATTTCGTCCCCTATAAGAATTTCATGAGCAATAATAATCGGTTTGTCTTCAACATCGTTCATTTCACGAAACGAACACAATGATAAGGTTTCATTTCCGATATTCCGAGGATCTGGCTTTATCAGTTCCCGAACAAGATCATTAGGATACAAACCTAATATATCACCGTCACCCAATTGAAGAATCAAAACCAAATCATCATAGCCTATTGCACATAAAAATGTACAACCGTATGCCAACCGAGGATTATTTAGTAGAGCATCATAATCTTTCGAAGAACAATTTTCTTTAAGAAAAAGTTTATCTTCATCATTAAAATTATTTTTTTTAAAGTGCTCGTCAACAGCTTTTTGCCAAGATAATAAAAATCGGCTTTTTATATGACGAATTACATCAGCCAAATCATCTTTTCGCATTTTTGATGATATTTGCCAATTTTCTGTTGCTATCCGTGCTGCAAAAGCAACAGCTATTCGAGAACCAATTTCACTTCTAATATATTTATTGCCCCCGTGTCCATCTGAAACGGCAATTATTGATGGTTGTATTTTTCCATCGGAAGTCGTTATCCCTCGAAATGGATTAACAGCATCTTGGTTAACTTTACCTCTGCGTTTATGCGAAGCACCTTCAACACTGTATCCAAAAGGTATCCATATATTTTGCGGCATAATTCTCGTTTCTCTTCATTAGAAGATTGCATCATCCCAATCCTGATTGTTATCACCTATCATTACCTGCTTTTGAGGTGGCGGCGGGATATGGACATTAGTATTTGAGTTGGTGATGATAGGATTGGATACGCTTTTAGAAACTTCTACAGATGCCCATTTAATATATCTAACCAAATCCGAAGCTCTATTCGCAACAAGCGGCGGATTTTCCTGTGGATTGGAACAGAATTTCGATAATTCTGAAACATTAGCTTCGTCACCTATGGCAATAGCTATACGAACAGAACTTTTGCCCCAACGATGAGATAGAAGTTCGTTAATACCACCTTGGTAGTCATCTGTAGCTTCACCGTCACTCATTAATATGATGACTGGAGGCAACGCACGTTGTCCCATTTTTTCGCTAGTCAATTCCTTTGCCATCAATTTTAAAGCGGCTCCAGTATCAGTCCAACCATCAACATCAAGGTCATGCCATTCAAAGTCTTCAATCTTGGTTTCGCCAATATGCCATTGAGCACCAGAAGAAAACTTCATCACACGTACATACATTTGCGCTTCGTGATTATCGTCTGCCGCATCTTTCAACGGATCAATACAAGCTTTTATCGCTCGGTTTACTGTAGCGATTTTTTCACCCGACATTGAACCAGAAACATCTACCAGCCAGTAGATTTTTAGGGATCGTTTACTTACTTTCCCGCCGATGTCATCAAAATCTGTGTTTGACATAAACACTTTCTCCTCATTATTTAGATTAATATTTCCGCTTGAGCGTTGCCAAAATCAATACTTATATCTTTTGATAAAATGAAAGCTTTTCCAGGATGTACATCTTTTGTCCCACTAGGTGATGTGTAATGCCAATTATCATTCGTCAGATTTCTAAGCCCCCATTTTTTTGGGTCATTAGGCGATTGAGCCATTTCGCCAACCACGATGTTTCCTTTAACAACATCGTTTTCATTTAATGTAGTTAACTGATAAGCAAACATTTTTGTATCCGTATTCAGTACAATATATCTTTCTCGTTTGCCTGTTTTTATTTTAAGCCGAGGTGGAAGCGGTAACTCTTTTTTACATTTTGTTCCCCAACAAGTAAGGTGACCTACTTGTTGCAATTTGTCGTGGTCATAAATTATTTCACGACCACAATAAGGGCAAGGAAATAACGTTTCTTGTAATCTACGAAAAGCGTTTATCCAATCTTCTTCCAGCAAACGTCCATTTTCACGGTCAGTTAATCCTATTGTAAATACTTTAGTGAATTTGTCTTTTATATACTGGGGATACATATTCCAAAAGATATTTGCGTTATCCTGAACACCAGGTTTCGGTCTATTACTATCATCTTTAGGATCAAAGATGAAGATAGGCTCTGTTCCATACAATTTCTTTTTAGCTAATTCGCCCCAACAAGCAATGTCTGCCCAGCGGCTTCCATTGAGAGGATGTTCCAAAAATAACATTTGAAACATCAATGCAGCTAAAGAAAACATATCTGTATATGTGTCGGGCAATTTTTCTCCTCGAACTACTTCAGGAGCCATAAATCCATATGTTCCACCGATACCAGCAACGGTACTTCCATGTGGGGTAACATTGTCGTTGTCACAAATCAAAATGTTTCCATCTTTAGGATTTATAAAAATGTTACCCCAAGATATGTCTTGATACGATAGTCCATTTATATGTAGTTTGCGAAAACTATCGGCAAGCAATAAACAAGCGTTACAAGCCTTTGAATAGCTTAGCGAAAACTTACGGTCAAGCAATTTTTGTGATTTTTCGTATTCGGGCGGACGCAAGTCCATAACGTAACCAAATTGTTTTTCACACTCAATTATTAACTTAGGCCAAAGGAAATTATTACTTGGAGAACCTCGTTTAACCAACTCGGATAAAGATTTTTTTAATTGAGGAGTTTGATTGTGATTGAAATACCATTTTAGGGCGTAATTTTCCGAGCCAATTTTCACGCGATAAACCTCACCTTGACCTCCACCACCAAGAAATTCTTCAACAATACACTCCTGCCCACTGCCTACGGTTAAACGAACTCCAATTTTTAGTAACTCACCTGAATCCATTATCATTACCTCATTACTTAGTTATAATTGATATAAGAAAAAAGGCAAGGTTTGTTACCTTGCCCCTCCGTTGCTTATTAATTTGTAAATCTTTAACTCGCCTCATCTGTAACTCCTTGAAATATGGGGTGGAGATGCACATAAGAGAGCCTCTATTGAAAGCTCGGCTAAACTTGTAATTTTATCACTAAAAGTCATAGCTAGAATATACAAAATAATTTAACCGCAGACAAACTCACCACAGATCTTTATGGAGTGGAAAAATTTAATCTCCACATCCACAAGAAGCTACTGTGGGGGTGGTTTTTGCATATTTTTGAGCATAAATAAATAAAAATATGGAAACACTACAACAAAAAATAAAAGGGCAAACTAGGAACAAAATAAAATATGCGTTTATTCATTCAAATAAACACATATCCACAAAAAAAACAATTACCCATACCAAGCAACTATTTTTTACTCACAATCTACAATAGCTTTTTTCTTTTGGTTTGTGTTTATCAAATAGTGCATTAATTTGCGATTTTAAAGGCTGTTTAAGTCTTAAAGACGGAACATATATTTTTCAACGCTTATTTTTACTTCTTTACTCAAAGAGAAGTTTCAATAAATTTATTTTCATAATACTTAATCATATTATCCATTTTTTCATTAAACTCATAATCAACAGAACACATTTCATGCTTTGATATATACCACTTTATAGATTCTTCTATTCCTTCTTTAAATAATATTTCAGAACAAAAATTAGGAACATATTTCTTTATTTTACTATTATCAAAAACAATGCTATTTGATTTATCTCCAATTAAACTACCAGTATATTCAGGAAAATAAGAACAGATTAAATCAGATGGAATATGAATAATGTTAGGAACAACACCTATTGATTCTGCAATTGTAGTGATAATAGAATTCCATGTTAGAACTTCATCTGATGTAATATGGAAAGATTGTCCTATAGCATTGGGATTATTTAATAAACCCATAAATCCTCTAGCAAAATCTTTAGCATGTGTTAAAGTCCATAAAGAAGTACCGTCACCAGGTACTATAATTTTTTTGCCTTTTTGAAGTCTATCTATTAATGTCCACGGATTAGTTTTACTATTAAAAATATATGGTATTGTTTTGTAGTAAGTATGTGAAGGTCTGACTATTGTTATTGGAAATTTATTTTTTTCAAACTCATTAAGTAAAAGTTTTTCACATTCTATTTTCTCTTGAGAGTACTTCCAAAACGGATTATTTAGTGGAGTATTTTCAGTAACAATATAATGCTTTAAAGGTTTTTCATATACAGAAGCAGAACTAATAAAAATATATTGCTTTAAATTTTCACCAAAAAGACTTATATCATTTAAAATATGCTGAGGATTATAAGCTATCCAATCAACGACAATATCAAAATGGAGATTTTCTAATTTTTGTTTTATATTGTCATACTCTCTAATATCACCTTGAATAAATTTGAACCTAATTTCACGAGGTATATCACCCAGCTTGTTTCCTCTATTTAAGATATATATTTCTACATCTAGTTTAGAAACAAGTTCTAGTACTGCTTTACTAATTGTTCCGGTTCCACCAATAAATAATATTTTCAATGAGCTATCTTTATTCATTTTTATTACAACCTTAGTACAATTGTTAACTCTATTTTGATAATATATAACGATGAAAATGATTCTTCCAAAATTCTATAAAGTGTTTATATTTGCCGTTTTTTAAGCAAGCAGAATATTTTTTAATCTCTTCATATTTGTCTATCTCGCTTATATCTGCATTATATTTATTATTTCCCATCCACATATATATTAAAAGTTCAAAAACTAAATGGCGATTATCATTTTCTAGATAATGTTTTTGTATTGCTTCTAGCAATTGTTTTTTGCCTTTATTCTGGTCTTCTTTGTAATAACATATTCCTTTGTATGCTAATGAAACGGCATAACGTCTTGGATCATCATTTTCATATTCTTCTTTATAACACTCAAGAAGTTCTTTTGCCTCTTTATATTCTTTTTTAGTAATTGCGATTAAAGCCAACTGTAATTGAATACGTCTATTCGTTCTTTTGGCACTTATATTTGAACAATTACTTTTGAAAGATTCAAGTACTTTGTTCAACTCACTTTCTTTTCCCGCATAAAGTAGAATTTTTATGTAATTGCAAGTGTTTTTCATCTTTAAACTATTATTGTTACTTTCTTGGGTTAGTATATAAGCCTCCTTTCCAAATTTCAGTGCCTTTTCAATATCCACAAACATTAATTCATGTGCAAGATAACCTAAAGAAAGCAACTCTATTGTGGACATTTCCGTTTTTTTCATAGCTTGTATTACAATCTCTCCGTATATTTTAATGCTTTCGGGTTCTCCTATGCGGCTATAAAAAATAGCTTTAAAGTGTTTTACTTCTATTTCAAGTGCTTCTATAAACTTGTCAGAATCATCTAGCAGTTTTGATTGTTTAAATTCATATTGAATTTTCTTTAGATACTTAATATCCTCATTAAGAATATTATCTAATTTATTTATGTTTTCCTCGTATTTTTGGCGAGACTTTGAATCACTTGCTTCATTTATTTTCATTTTAACTTGTTTTAAATAATAATGAAAAATAAGATAATGAATTATTTTGTAATTCTTTCCTAATCTCTTTTTTAAAAGTCTTTTTAAGCATCCATATCCTTTTGGAGTTATTGAAAATATTCGTAGTACTTTATCATCGGATTTTTTATCTAAAATACATTTTTTCTCCAGTAAACAATTTAAAAAACGTATATATTCTTCAACAGTTCCTTCTCCAATTATATCCCATAAATAAGCAAAAAGAGTTTCTTCAAAAATGTTATTTTCAAATCCATTATCAAGTAAATCTAAATCATAAAAATTATAAGAATCCGGCGTTGAAATTTTGTGGTTGTTCATAATTTTACTCCGTATGGTCCTGTGGCTCCTACATCTTCATGTTCTATTCTCCATTGAGTATCATCATAGAATGCCTTTTTACCAGCGGCAACGACCATAGCATCTAACAACTGGCATATTATTTGTTCTTCCACATCTGCCAAAGCAGTCAATGAGTTGTTACTATTTTTAACATCCTTTTTTATTCCAATAAAGTGATGACAACAGTTCTTTTCATAGTAATCACGTACCTCTTCAGCTGCAATGGCAACAATAGTCATATTGGGGTCTTCTTTGACGTATGCTTGTTTTAAGATTTCAAGAATAATTTCTGTCTTGCCAGAAGCACTCACTGCAATTATTCCTCCACCATGGATACTATTAGGCAATGGAATATTTCCATCATTTATAAAAGTTCTTGCACCGCCATGCGCAAGCCGATACATAGAAATATTTCCTGCAATCTTCGCTCTACCTACTCCAACCAATCTAACAACAGAATGTTTTGTCATCCATTCGTAAAATAAATTTACAATTTCCTCTATTTTTGCTTCCGAACCTTTGATTGTTTCTTTCAAACAATCGTTAATAAAGTCTATTCTTGCTACTATTTGTTCGCATGAATCTTCTTCCGCTTCCAAAGAGAAAGAAGAAGCAACTTTGTTAGGTAACTCATCAATACCAAAACTTAAATTTTCATTAATCCATTGACTGATATCTTGTTCACTACCTGAAGGTAGTGAGTCTCCTTTTGAATCTTTTTCTTCGGGTGATATATTTTTAATTATCATTACTAGCTCCATTAGTTTCGTTTTTCTTACGACTTTTGAGGTATAAAAAAGGTGATACTGCCAACTTAAGACTAGACATATATGATACCGGAGAATTAAACTCCCCGATAATGAGACTCTTTTTATGAACATTTATCATCATTGTGATGTAATATAGAAAATTCGAACTGTATAGAAACGCATCACAACCAAGCTTAAACAATATGAATACTGTTGAAGAACCGAATAACCATATAAACACAGGGAAATTGTTGTTATTTTACAAAATTTCTATATTTTGATTTAAATACTGGGAGGTTTCAATGAAAAATATTATTTGGATTCTGATAATAGTTGTGCTGGCTGGAGCGAAGACTGATTCTACATTTAATATGAAAATAAATCGCATAGAAGAACAATTATCTGGACATACAAAGCAAATTGAGCAATTACAAATTAAGGTGAATGAGTATAATAAAAACGAGAATTATCTTCACTTTGAAGAGAAAATTCTTGAGTTGAATAAGGAAGGACTTTCTTTAAAAATAACAGTTGTAACAATTTTACTTTCTGTATTAGGAATCTTAATTACGGTTTTTGGTATTGCAGTTCCATTATTTAGTTTACATAAACTGAATAAATTGGAACAAGATGCTAAGGATAAAATAAAAGATATAGAAATAAGTATGGAAAAAAAGATTGAGGATACTGTCAAAAGAGCAGATAAAAGCCTACGAAATGTTGAAGAGGTTGAAGAAAAGCTATCGAAAAAACTATTAAAAATAGATACTAAAGAAGACTTCGAAAATGCACTAGAGAAAGATAAAAACAATTCTGAAGTTCATAATTATACAAAACAGATGATTGAAGCGACAAAACAATATGTTGAAAATAACTTTGAAAAAGCTTTGAATCTTTATGAAGATATTCTAACCAAGTATCGTAATCAGATTGGATCGGATGAACAATTAGATCTATGTTATCGTATAGCCTATATCTATGTAAAGCAAGCAGAATCCAAACAAGGGGAAGAAAATAAAAACTTGTTGATTAAAGCCAAAGATAAGTACAAAGAAGCATTAAAATTGAATCCAAAACATATTTCCATTAATAATAACCTTGCAAAAGTTTTGCTGAGTTTGGTAAATCAGCAAATGGAGAAAAATGAAAAATTAGATTTGTTGAATGAGGCGGAAGAAGCTAGTTTACAGATAAAAAATAGAAATAATAAAGTTTATAACCTTGTTTGTGTCTATATTCAGAAATATAAATTAACAAAAAATAAAAATGATAAAGCAAAATTATTCGATTATATGAAAGAAGCTCTACACAATAAAGAACTATCTTTTGAAGAAATAGATTCGGAATTAGAGCAGGATTCAGATTTGAATAATTTAAAAGAAGAAAATCAATACAACGAATTAAAGCAATACAAGCCTGTTCGTCTTCGTATAAAAGAATACTAGTTCTTTCCTCACCAAAGGAATAAATTACACAAAATCCACCTCAAACACCAACTGAACCAGATTATACTTAACCTTCACTCCAGCCCCACGTTTACAAACATTACCATACTGCCGCTGTGCAATAGAAATCACCTTATCAACAATAGTCTCTGTATTCTTCACATTCTTTAATTTCACAACAATATTTTTCTTCCCATAACTCAAACTATTCCCTATAAATCTCTCAAGTTCCGCAGAATTGTGCATCACCAACGAATTTAACGAAAAATAATCATTCCCAGTTACCGTGCATTTGGGTATTTTATTAATTATAGTATGCTCCTTTTTTATATCCTCATCATCAAGATTGAAATAATCGTACCTATTCACTTTATCTTTCACCGACATATCAAATGTAACATCCAAGTGATAAGCCTTCCCTTCAATCATAACAATATTCCAAGTGTGCATTTCCTCTACATTGTCATTTATAGGATTCTTCGCTTTTCCCAATACCACAAGGCTATTCACCCCAAGATAATCAAATACAAGTTTCACAAACTTAGCAATCCCCTCACAAACAGCAGTCTTGTTGAGTACAGTGCCAAGAATGGAAAAAGAATAATCGTTAGAAGCATCATCATAAGTGAAATTGTTTAAACAATAATCGTGGACATAAATTTCTTTCTCAATATCGCTTTTTGTTTTTAATGCGTCAAATTTCTGCAAGTATGCCTTAACAAAATCTATGTTTTTCCTCACAAAATCTTGCTTGTATTTATATTCAGGTTTTATAACGCATTTTTTCTTGTATAAATCACTTAAATGGGTAAAAGATGACACATAAAAAATCAGCGGATTGTCAAGCAATATGTAACTAAAGACCATTGAAATTTCGTTAATCGGTCTCAATGGCAATTTAATTTCTTTTGCAAATCTATTAATGCCAAAAAGCATTTCTTTATACAAAATTTTTTGATTATCAGAAAGGCAACCGTAATAAAACACTTCTTACCCTGCCTACTTATACATATCAAAATAAAATCTAAATGGCTGCGAAAACGGCAATCCTACGATTGCTTCACCTATATTCAAGCTATTCAAGTCCCAATCTTCCACTGTTTGTCCGTTGCGTTTTTCTTCTACAATACGATTATCAAGCATTTGGTATTTTTCTAAAACAATATTTTTGCCAAATAAACCAGATACATAATCCCGTGTAGATGTATCGTTTGAGCGAAAAGCATAAATAGACGAAAACCCTGCCGCTATATTTCTTCCACGGCTCTGACCATAAATCTCATATAATTGTTCAATGCTTTGTACCCCAGCAAAAACTTTAACGCCCAAGCTACGCCCAAAATTAATGCCATCATCTATATGCCGTAAATGCGGGAGCAGTTTAAACTCATCGCATATTAAATATACATTGCCTTGTGGCTTGTTCCTGCCAAGAGCTTCTTTTAAGGCAAGGTCAAACATTAAGCGATACACAGGCGTTAATATGCTACCTATAGAAAGGTCATACTCTATAAACAATGTTTTATTACCTTTGTTGCGTACAAATTCACGCATAGAGAAAGCACCTTTATCAGCAAAAACTCCAATAAATATTTCCCTAATTATTGAATACATTTCCGACAAAACACCTTGAGATTGTGCATTATCACCATTTATGTAAGACATAACCGCATTTGCATCAAGGCTATCACCTAGCAAATCCATAATCATCTGAGCATCTGATAAATCTAAAAATTCCTTTAATTTAGAATTGTAGAAAAATTCTTTTTTTATTTGTGGGTCTTTTTTACCCTCTCTGATAAACGTTGTGATTATAGCAGCCAATAAATCTCTTGCAGCATTCGGAAAAAAGGCATTTGTTGTATTCTTTGTACGTTCTTCAAAAAATGATTTGCAAACCTCTTGTGTATTGATTATAAAATCACTATCTTCCCAACCATCGGCGAGAATTTCTTTGTATATGTTCCAATGCTGAGATTCGGTTGAATACTGTTTTGAGTTGCCAATTACAAAGTCATTTGATTTATCAAAAAATTTAGAATAAAAATCACCCTTGCTATCAAAAATTATCATAACATCATCTTTGGTCATAGTACGTTTTATTTGCGAAACAAAGTGATAGAATAAAGTAGTTTTGCCACAACCAGTCCCACCGAGCAGCATTGTATGCTTGCTCAAAACATCATTGTCAAGCGTAAATGTAGATGGCTTTCCAGCATAAGTTCCAGTAAGTTTAACATTAGCCCCCGTAGTCTGCCCTGGCGGTGCATTTTGCGATACGCTATTGCCGTATAGTAATCGTGATGTAATATTCATCTGCTGCTTCCTTTGCTATTATCTACACTAGATCCTTTTGATGCAGTGCTGCTTTTTGAAGTATTTGAGGATTGTCCGCTCATCTTATTTTGAAAACTGGCTATTCCTTTATTTGTTGATTTGCTTGTAGTTGTTTCAGCTGGTTTTCCCTGTGCTATTGATTGGTTTATTTTCATATTATTCAGTTGTTGCCCTGAATTTGGATTTTGCTGGCTAACTCCTTCCATAAATCCCATACCAGCATGATATGCCGCTTTAGCATAATTTTTTCCACCAGCCAAAGCCATTTGTGCCGCCGCTATTCCAACATTAGTAGGAGTAGAAGATGCTGTTTTTTGTGCAATGTCATTCCCCTTTAATGTACTTTGGTAAAGCCCAGACTTGGCGTAAGCTCTCGCTAGTCCGTACTTTGAAAGCTGCCCTTGATCCGCCTGCTGCGTAGTAGTTTTTTTATTTTTATCGCTCATGACTCATCATCTCCATTTTTTTGTCCAATTCCATTTGCTTGACCGTACGGTTTTTTAATATGACACTAAAATCAATTTTTTCTTCAGTCTCATTTTTCAAGCATTTATCACAATTGCCTTTATTCTTATCATAGTGTTCACACCAACAGTCATTGCACTTTGCCATATAATACCCCTATGTTATAACCGTTTGAATTAAACTTTTTGTGGCGTGGTCGTAAATAAATGCTTCATTTTGCGACAAGCGACTGATTTGTTCTGGTTTAACCTTTGCTTCCCGTTTGAACTTTTCAGCCTGCCCATCGCTTGAACTGTAACCCCATTTGCTGCTTTGGCTCCAAGTGGAATTGTGGCTATAGGAAACGTCAAGTTTGTCGTATTCGCCTACATATTTAGACCATTTTTCACAGCTTATGCTGGAACTGTGAGCAAACAAAACCGTTTTTTCAGCTTCACCGATAATGGTTGAGAAAATATCCTCTTTGCCGCCTGTTAGAGCATATAAATCTTTGGAAACAATTATATTATGGTGGTTGGATTTCTGACATACCGCATTTTTCAGCATATCATTATTCACAAATGCAACTTCATCTATCATCAACGAAAAATCATAACTCCTGTTCATAGCAATTATTAGTGAATTTACAATTAATTCAAGCAGCATCACATTAGATGACGACCTTATATCTATACATAGAATCTGTTTTTTCTTAATGGCAGATAAAACACTTGCAGCATTGACACTTTTTGGATCAGGAGCGGACAAATAATCAATTTGCGATTTCATATCATTAAAGAACGTATCAATTTTTGGACATTCAGATTGACCTGTCAATAAAAACGAATTTAACTTATCGGCAATATCTTGTGTAATTGCACCACTATTTAGCCTTGTAGTAATATGATCGCTCAACTTGAAATACGGACAGTTTGCAAAGCTAGAAAAATACGGCTTCTTTCCACGATTTATCAAAAGGTCATACGCAACTTGTAAAACATATCTTCCCACAGGTTTAATATCATACTTGGACTTATAAGTATCAGTTACCACTTGAAAGATTTCATTGAACTCAAATGAAGTAAATGCGTCAAATATTTTATTTTGAGCATTGGCAACTATGCCAAAACCATTTCTACCTATAACATTCTCCAAAGCTCCATTTGCCGTATGCAGGATTATCACAGGATGGCTTGCGTTATGAGCATTGCGAAGAACCTCCTCACAAATATGGAGCCTCTCACCCTGACTACCGCCAGAAATTATAATGCTATCCTTATAGGTATGGTTAGGGAACAAAACGTTTACAGCGGTACTCTGGTATTCTTCCACACCACGTGCTTGTTTATTGTATTTTTTTATACGTTTATTTCTGAAAATACCAATAATCCAGTCTATGAACCACAATAAGCAACCACCACCGGAATCATTGTTATCAGTCATTGTTTAATTCTCCTATAAACATATATTTCACATTATTTTAAATATAAATATAGTAAATGTTGATACTATCCATAATATTTCTATCTTATATATAAAAGGAATTGCTATGAAAAAATATAAACTGAGACAAATTCAAGAAATAAATGACACACAAGCTATGCCAGAAAAAGAATACTTGGATATAATAAAGAGATCCATTGAGGCTTGCAGGGTCATTCGTATTTATGGTGAAATAACAGGCGCAAAAAAGAACATCAACAAGAGGATTGAAGAAGTCCTTACATTTATGAATATGGCTCAACAATGCTTTTCGGAAGATTATCACATTGATTTTGAAAGTAAAATCGTAGAAATTAGACGTATGGAATTAGACACAAGCATTGGTTATTTCTGCCCAGATTTTTCTAAAACAACTATTCCCCTTAGCTGGCTAACCATGAACAAATTACAATTGACGAATGTTAAAGAGGAACTTGGTAAGGAATCTAAGAGGAAAGTTAGGAAATATGATAAGGAATATGAAAGGCAGCAAAGAATTTTAAAGATTGCGCCATAGCGGAGTGAATCTTGGAATAAGAACTCCATAGGGAAGCTAAAATGTATATATTTACAATTTTGTATATTTATATGAAATTACCATTCCAAAAAAGGAGGAAATATGGATGTAATGACGGTTATAAACACGACTGCAATTATTGCTTTAGGACTTTGGAATATCAAAATACAAATGAGAGATGAACAAAGGAAATTAGAAGACCGTAGAAAAGCCGAGATTGATGCTCGTCCTCGCCTTGAAATAGAAAAATTTGTACTAGAATACGATGATAGTAATAAACAAAAAATATTAAAAGATTGTGATATAAATGTTTTGTTTGTTTCAATTATGGAATACAAGAAGGGTGAATATACTTTCGATTTTTATTATGAAGATGGTATTGAAAATAGTGATAATTGGGTTTCTGCAACTTATAAATTTAAAAACATAGGAAAAACTGAAATTTCATCTTTAGAAATCTCAACATACTTACTAAGAAATACTGCATTATTTGATGTGAAGTATATACCGAAAAGTGGAGAACATTACTTAAACTATTCCGTTCCACTTGATAAAACAATAAAACCAAATGAAACATTTACTTTGAAAGTAAATTATATGAAAGATAGAATAATTGGAAGTTTATTAGGAAGTGCAACCTTAACGATATGGATGCGTGATGTTTACGGCGATTGTTGGGCACAAGCATTTTTTCCACCTGAAGGAAAACTTTATGACAGCAGAAAAGAGGATTGGATAAATCATAGAATTTATACTCAAATTGACACAGCATTAGAATGTTTTGAAAAACCGTGGTTGTGGTAAACATTAAGCTATGCTAAAAACAGTTGCCATTATACAAATTTTCTTAAATCATTTTAAAGAGAAATACTTATGCATTAGTTTTTATTGGAACATTGATTCTATCTTTAGCTACAACTACACCATCTTTAATGGCGTAACATTCGACAATGTGATTCCCCTTAAAATTCGTAGACTCCACTTTTTCTTGTTTTCCTTCATCGTCAGTAATCTCTCCTCGAATACAATTTCTTAATTTAGCTTCGTAACCTCTGTTTAACACTTTCCATTTTATTTGATATGGCTCAAGAACATTGATCTTAGTTATTCTAAATTTTAAACTCTTTTTAGCCAACAAGGGAATGCGATTACGAATCATTTCGAGTAATCTATGTTCCTTGAATCCATTCTGCGATACATCGCAATCAATTTTCAAAGTATAGCGAATATCTACACGATAAAAATCCTCAATAAATTGCTCGGCATTAGAAAAATTAGTGCTTGTAGTGGCATTAAATGATTCGGTCATTGTTGTATCTTTATTTATAGGAAATGGACGACCATAAATTTTTTTCCATTTTTCATTGGCATTTTTTTGTTTTTCAGATTCAATTGCCTCTAAACATAAATTGTAAGATTTCTTCGCTTTTGCTTGAAACGGTTGTTTAACTTTGACTTGCTGATTACTTCCAAGTGCAAGATAAAAATTTTTTTCTAGTTCTTCTGACAAATATTTAAAAAAATCACGGCTCAACAAATCGTAATAGGAATAACTTTTGTTATTGTACTCTTGTGTCTGTCCTATAAAATTATACGCTAATGTGTCTATTAACAAACCACCTATTTCAAGACCATATTTATTTTTCCAAGCTCGTACCATTTTACATAAATTACGAAGATTTCCATTTTTATATGAATCCATATCAGTAATCGCATCAATCTCCTCCCGAGGTTTTGTAATTTTCCAACATTTATCATAAGTATCAGGATATTTATAACTTTTATCGTCTTGTTCAAATACTGGTTGAATTTCAATGTGAAAGTCAGTATAAATGGCAGAAACAACACATCTATCAACCTTAACTTCCGTTTTTGGATAGCGATTAATAATTACATCACGTACTTTATTCAAAATTCTCAGAGATCCATTATCATCATTGTAATCATTCCAGCTGGTTTTAGGCATAATATATAACATATCTAAATCTGAAGTACTATCTATAGCGGTTTTACGTCCGAACGAACCAACTTGTAATGTGTTTGCTGTTTTAGATTCCGTATCACGAAACTGCTTGTTTAAAACCGTAGTAATTTCACCATAACGTTGACTGATTATATCAGCATTACTGATTGTAAGACTAGAAATGAATTCGCTGAACATTTCAGATATTGTCATTATGTATCCTTGTCTTTTACAAAACGAAGTTTATCTGGTAGTAACATATCAATCTCATTTGATGAAAAAGTTAATTCCTCATTTAATTTCAATGCTTTTTGTGCTGCTGCATAAGCTTTTGAACTTGTCCGAGGCGCATTTTTATAAATATCTGCTAATTTTTCTTGCAATTCATCTCTAATTTTTCTCGCTATTTCAATGTCAATGGACATATTCATAAAATCAGTTATCAATGAAATATAAGTTTCTCGTATGTTCCAAAGCTGTACAGCGATTTCTTTATGTTGCATTGCTTCTGCTTTGTAACTGAAATTTTTGAAGTAAAAATTTATTGCTGCTAGTAATGCTGATAATACTGCACCTGACAGTACCAACCATTTTCTGTACCCAAATAATTCATAGAGAGTTATTAAAAATGTTCCAGAGACAATAACAGATAAAATAATTTGTACCCATTTCCAGAATATATCTTTTTTAACAAAAATATCCGCTTGTTTTTCATGTGTTTTATGTGAATATGCAACTCGTCCAAAGCATTCACGAATCTGTGCAAGCAGAATTTCTTTATAGTTACAACTTTCTGATATTACGTTTGTATTACACATAAAAATATTGCCTCTTTTCCTATTTTCTCCATATTCCATTAACTAATTGTTTGGCATACATTTTTTAACATATTTTTAAATATAGTAATATTTCGTTGTATCTTAATGTTTGTTGTGGCAGTTCCACAGGATACTTTCAAGCGAAAGTTCTTTTGTTTTTACTTGTTTTACCATATTTTATTGTTGTCCTTAACTTCTAAAAATAGTAATCTTTCAGAAACAATCCTATCACAGATGTGCAAAATATCGTTAATTATCTATATTTAACTACATATTGCATAATAGAGGACTGCATGAATAGAAAACAGCAAATACTGCAACTGGCGGATACCCAGCGGAATTATTCGGGCAAAAGATGCTGAAATAGCTGGCATCTCACGAAATTATTTATACGAAATGCATAGAGAGGGGCTTTTGGAGAAAATATCTACGGGACTTTATACCCTGCCAAATACCCCCTAACCGAAAATTCAACTATGGCAACAGTCGCAAAAAGAATTCCCAATGCAGTAGCCAGTCTCATTTCAGCCCTTATTTATCACGGATTGACCACCCAGCTTTCCCCCGATATATGGCTGGCTGGATCAGCCGTCACTTAATCTAACTTATGTTTCCGGTACAGCGTATTCATTTGGTATTCAAAAACACATTGTAACCGGAGTGTCGGTCAAAATTTACAGCCCAGCTAAAACCGTTGCGGATTGCTTCAAATTTCGCAGCAAGGTTGGTCTTGATGTTGCCATTGAAGCATTGCGTAATGCTAGGCACTCACGCAAAGCGACTATGGATGAATTGATGGAAGCCGCAAAAGTTGATAGGGTTCTGAAAATAATGAATCCATATATGGAAGCTATTGTATGAGTCAAGACAAAAAGAAAAACGTTGCTCATATTGTTTTTCATCAGCTACGTAGCATAGCAAAAACTAACAATGAAGACTTCAGTCTTTTGCTCGCGCGTTGGCTAGTAACTCCTACGACTACAACCGCAACATAAACCACATCAACGCCTATGTCAAACGTAATTCCAATAGCAAAGCTTACAGGGTAGTACACTATAAAGTGAGAATGATTTCCCTTCTTCTTCCAAATTGCAGCCCTAGACAGCGAATTTTTCTATATTTATACCAAAGTTATGTTTGAGAAACCTTGTCTGATGTTTTATAGTGATTTTGGAAGGCTTCGAGAGCCTCCTATAGATGGTCTTTTTTTCAAAAATTCTAGAAACGGTGAGTGGGCAAATGAAAATTTGCCATTTTTTGTTTGGCGAGGCAGAGGATCATGATAGAAAAAATAAGGGAAAAAATAGGTTGCTTATTGATATTGTTTGCGTTCATTGCAATAATGTTAGTTTTGTTTTCATTAATTGCCCCGATATTATTCACACAGGGGGCAAAATTCGGCATTGAGTTTACTCCCCAAACCGGAGAAATAGGAAATACCATCGGCGGCATTATGAATCCATTTGTGGCACTAGCAGGAGTATTTGTCACTTTCTTGGCTTTTTTCATACAGTATTTAGCAAATGAACGGCTTAAAGATGAATTCAAAAAAAATCAAATTGAAAGCCAGTTTTATGAAATGCTTAAATTTCATAAAGAAAACGTCAATGACATTTTTATCATATTTAAAAAAGTTGTTGGGAAAGAAACTCCAGAATTCAAAGTAACAGGTAGAAACACATTTCAATATTTTGTAAACGAAATTGAAATACTGTATTATGTGGAAAAACAACAATATCCTGATGAAAATCCCGACTACTGGATAAAAAGAGCATATAATATTTTCTTTAATGGCATTGATGAATCAAAAACTAACGCAGAAAATACGATATTGAAAGAAATACAAATAAAAACTTTTAATGAAGTCGAGTGCGAAGAATACTTTGCTCAGAATAATATACGTGGAAAAGCTTTTCATTATGAACATTTCACAGGATGCCTAAATAAATTGGGGCTATATTATCGCCATTTGTATCAAACAGTTAAATTTATTGTTGGGCAAGAAGTACTCACTTATTCAGAACAAAGGGCGATTCTTAAAATGCTAAGGGCACAGCTATCAAGCCAAGAGCAGATAATGCTTTTTTACAATTGGAAATCCGGTTTTGGTCTCAACTGGGAATATGGAGATAATAAATATTTCACGGATTATAGAATGATACATAATATAGATAATCCGCTTCTTGATTTTGATTTAATTGAGATTTTTGGGGATAAACCTAATAGAGTAGATAAATCTCAAAAAAATGATACTTATTTTGAATTTCAACACAATCAACCCAAATAATGGAGGATAAGTTATATGGCAACGCCCGTAAAAATAAAATACGAAGATTTCGAAAATTCTGTCAAAAGAAAAATAGATAATTATGTTAAATCAAAAAATTTATTTTCAGGATTTAAATTCCAAGAATTTTCATTGGTCAGAACGCAATCGCCAAATATACATGAAAATGAGCACAATAAAGAAAAAGAAAATATCAAGATGTCTCAATATGCTCGTGCTATTGATGGAGTTTTTCAAAAAGTGATGGGACCTTTTGAAGCAGGGGTAAAACACAGTAAAATTTACGAAACAATTTATGCGTATGCAAATCCAGAAGATAAAAAGTACAAAGATTACATATACTTAAAAAAAGAAGAATATAGCATTATAAAAAATAATGAATATCTGCTACCAGTAAATTTGGATGAAGAATATACAGAAAAATTGCTGATAGAACTTTGCCGCAAAGCCACAGAAATAAAAGACAATAACAACCAACTGGAAAATATAAATTATTCAAGATTTTTTTTGCTAGGCGATATGGGAATTGGAAAAACAGCTTTTTTAAATAATCTATTCTCAAGATACCATAATGATTTAAAGGAAGATAATATTTTTTGGATTAGGGTTGATTTGACAAAAAATTATTTAAGAAAATTATCCATTTTGGAATCTTTGATTTTTCAGTTGACAAGAGTTTTTAGAGGTCATTATTTTGACTCTTTATCAGAAGAAGAAAAGAAGAAGTTAAAAATCGCCATATCAAAGCATTTTACGGTTAATGGCATTTTAGATACTGTTTTATTCAATCAGCATTATAATATTTTTTGTCAGCCATATCAAAAAGAGGAGGTTGAGCGTTTTGATAAAAGAGTTGAACAGGGGATAAAAGATTATGTTGAAAAAACTTATGGCGTAATATATATATTTGACGGTTTAGATAGGATAGAGTCCGATAAAGAATGGTTTACGAGCAAATTGGACGATGTGAAAAATATTCTATCTAGCGAAAAGTTTCGCGGTGTTTTTATTTTTGTGATGCGGCATATTTCCCACCAAAATTTAGAATCTTTATTACCTGCCGAATTAGCGGGATATACAAATCTTCGTAAAGGAAATAAAAAAGCATTCGAGGTTATTCCTCCCAAATTAGAAGAAATAATCAACAAAAGAATAAATTTGCTGTTCTCAAATCAGAGTCTATATTTTGAAAATATTAAGAATAGCCTTTATCCTTCTAAGTTTGGGTCTAAAATAACCGATGAGGAAAAGAAAGTTGTGGAAGAAATAGGTAAAAAAATATCACAGCATAGAAAAGACCATTATGAAACATATTTGAATGTTTTTCTTATGTTCTTATACAATGGAATTACAAAAGTAGAGCCAGATTTTCAAAATTGGGAAAGGAGAGAAGTATTTAGGGAACTAAAAAATTTGTTTAATTGCAATTACAGAAAATTACTCGAAATAATACGCTCTTCAAATAGAATATTTTTAGAAGTATTGGGAATTCTTAGATTCGAGATGGAAGATATTTTTGAGATAGGAAATGCAATTAATACTAAAGAAATGGAATCATATAGCAATTACAAAAGAAATTTAGATAATATTATGAAAAAAAGTTACATTATTCTTGATGATTTATTGCTTAGAAACAGTCCCAATTTTAGAAATCCATATCAATACGAATACTCTAAAGACAACAAAATAAAATGGGTGGAAAATATAACATCAGAGAAAGTACCTCATCTTTATAATCTTTACTATGCTGTTAATGTTACAAATAAAGTTGAAAATCAATACTGCCTATTATTGAAAATAAGAGTATTGCAATATATTTCAAAACATGACGATATACGCGAAGAAAAAACATTAATAGATTTTTTACATAATAAATTTCATTACTCAGAAGACCGTACGGAGATAGCGTTTAGGGAATTATTGTCTTGGGGGCTAATTGCCAGTGTATGCCAGTCAGACAATACTTTGTATAATTATGTTTATAAATTGTCGCGCTCAGGAGAGTATCATTTGGAAACTTTGATTTATGAATTTAGCTATATAAGAATAATTATAGAAGATATACTTGTGCCCGAAAAAATTTGTAGTTTTTTCAATTATGTGAAAAATAACAAACCTAATATAAAAAGAGTGGAAGAAATAATAAGGCAATTCCCAAAAATGATCAACTTCATTTCTATGGTTAAAGCTATTGAGCAAAAAGAAATGAAGGATGCTCAAATGGATGAAAAAGAAAAAGCCGAATGGCGTATTTCTGATAAATTATATGATAGAACTATTGAAATATTTTCAAAAATTTTATGGAGAGATGATCGTTCACTGAATTTATTAGATAATGTATTGTCAGATAAATAACATCCTCCTGTTATTGTATGTAATTTGCAGAAATCTAATAATTAGCTATACAGAAGATTATGAAAAAATTCTGGCATCATTAATAAAAGCTGGTGTTTTATCTATTTAGGCAATGAAATATCCTAGAATAGCCGAATACAAAATGACAGTCTTAATCCCAGATTCCCTTATGCCAAGCAAGGAAAAATATTTTAGGAGAAAATGATATTTTTGTGAGTTTTCTAGCAAAACATCGGAAAAAAATGAAAAATGACTGTAAAAAGAAGAATATTTTTATATTAGAATTAATCATTTAATTATAGGAGTTTGAATATGTCAAACGTAGCAACAAAAAACAATAAATTTGCCTTTCTAAATGACATAAAAGGAATAACATTTCGTTGTATCGATGATACGGATACGGCGGTAATAGAGGTTCAAGGCGAAGAAGTATTGAATATATATTACGAAACAGGTTGTCTCGAATTGATAGCTTTAGATACGTGCGAATATTTCAGAATCAATAGAAAAAAAACTTGGACTTTCAAAATGAAAAGGATTTGGTCTGGCAAGCTAATAAATTGCTTGACGAAATTAATACCTATAATTCATCCAAAATCCATGCGAAAAATTCAGCTGTAAGTGAATTGTTAACCATCTATAAAGCCATAGGAACGGAAGGAGACCCCGAAACAGCGGCAGTAACCAATTTATCTAATGGGAAACTAGTAGTAAGAATCAAATTGGATTCAAGCAAAGATAAATACGAAGGTTATGCGGAGTGGAAAGGTCAAAGATTATGATGTCGCAGATTCCCCTCTAAATTTAAAGTCGAAGGTGATTGCTATGTGGTTGATGACTAAATAGCTGCTGGCAAATTAAAGGCAAAATTAAGCCATTGGTAGAGTAAAGTGCTATTTCCCCTCTTTTTTCCTGTTTTCTACGGAAAAAACTATGGAAAAAAGGGTTTAAGTATGCCTTTTGGGAAAAAAGCTCAATATTATGAGCCTATTTTTGGTATAAATTCTCACGTTTTATGACAAACTTATGACACGATGAGCGGATTTTGAAAGTGATAGTTATCACTCTGCTCCCGAAGCCAAGGATAATCTGCGGAACATAGAGTGATTTTTTCTATTTTATTATCAATGCCGCAAAAACGCTTCAATACAGCAGGTCCCTGCAATTCAACCAAGCATTATATGCTTAACCCTTTGCGAGGTATTGGCAAAGAACTAATGAATTTAATAGAGCAAGAGGATTATTTTGTCATACACGCCGCTCGACAAAGCGGAAAAACAACGTTGCTAAAAGAACTTACTTGTAAAATAAATGCAGTTGGCAAACTTTACGCCTTATACTGTTCGCTTGAGGAAGTACAAGAACTTGTAGAGCCGGAGAAAGGCATTCCTGCGATTGCAAAAAGCATAAAAGCCGCTCTTAACGACCATAATATGCCTAGCGGTTTTGCAGAAAACGCCGATAACAACGATATTAACACTACATTGAGAACATCACTTAATGCGTATTGCAAAACTTTAGATAAACCTTTGGTCATATTTTTTGACGAAGCCGATTGTTTGGCAAATGGGACTTTAATTACTTTTTTAAGGCAGCTTAGATATGGATATGTAAATAGGGACAGCGTTCCTTTTATTCATAGCATAGCTTTGGTAGGGATGCGCAATATAAGGGATTACAAAGCCCATATCCGTCCAGAAAGCGAAACTCTCGGTAGTGCAAGCCCATTCAACATAGTTTCAAAGACAATGACTATCAGCAATTTTACCTGCGAAGAAGTTGCGGAACTTTACAATCAGCATACCACCGCAACAGGACAGGTATTTGAAAAAGATGCAGTAGGATTTATCTTTGAGCAAACACAGGGACAGCCCTGGCTTGTGAATGCCATAGCGAGGGAAGCGGTTGAAGAAATTTGCAAATCTGATTATTCCATCGCCATAACACAAAATATGGCAAAGCAAGCCATCCAAAACATAGTTTTGGCAAGGGGAACTCATTTTGATTCGCTTATGGAGAGGCTAAAAGAGGAACGTGTCCGCAAAGTAATACAGCCTTTGATTATTGGCGAAGATTTCGCAATAGACAAATTATCGGATGACTATCTTTACACTAGAGATTTGGGAATAATCAGAGACAGTGGCGACCAAACAGAACCAGCCAATCCCATTTATGCTGAATTGATAGTTAGGACACTTAATTGGACTGTTCAAGATACGCTAAAAACCAAATACAAAGATTATGATGTTCCTCATTATTTGAAGAGTGGGAAAATAAACGTCAATGTTTTGTTGAAAGATTTTCAAAGTTTTTGGCGGGAGAACAGCGAGATATGGATACAACGCTACAAAGAGAATTTATACCAATATGACGAAGCCGCTCCCCATTTGGTAATTCAGGCATTTTTGCAGCGTGTGATAAATGGCGGCGGTCGTATTAGCCGAGAAATGGCTTTAGGCACAAATCGTGCTGATATTTGCATTGAGTGGGAGAATCATAAATACCCAATTGAGCTTAAAATTTACAAAGGAGTTAAAACAATAAAAGATTCCACAGAGCAAATTTTGAAATATATGGATAAAGTAGGTTCAAAAGAAGGGTGGGTGGTGATTTTTGACCGCACTCCCAAGAAAAGCTGGAGCAAAAAACTTTACTTGAAAGAGGTCAAGCAGTCGTCAGGAAAGAAGATAACAATTTTGGGGTGCTAAGAAAATTCCTTAGTACTCTTTCACACGGTTAACCAAATTAACCCAAACTCGCTATGGTCTATGGTTATATTCGCGTCAGCACAGACAGGCAAACCGTCAAAAATCAACGTTTCGAAATCGATAAATTTTGCAAAAAAGGCAAAATCAAGGTAGGAAGATGGATTGATGAAACCATTTCAGGTACAAATTTATTTCTCTATAAAACGGTAGAACTTAATCAGCATTTACTAACGAAAGGTCAAATTGCGAAATAATTAGGTGTACATTGTTCTACTCTGAGGCGATTTTTGTTGGAAATGAAATTGCAAGGATTTTAGACATTTACAAGCTTATGGGGGCAGGTCTTGTGAGAGGTATTCCTTGTGTGTAAGCGAATAGGATGACGTTTTCCACGTTATAGACTAGTAATTGATTGTATAAATTGTTGGCGTTTTCTATATTTACGATATGAATATAAACAAAACAGAGTTAAAAAGAGATTGATATAGGAAAATGATTATGGCGAAAAGGTCAGCGACAGCAACAATAGCAGGGTATTTATATCAATTTGATTTCACAATCAAAAGCTTATTGGATTTATCAAATGAAAATGATTCTGTTGATATTGAAAATATTGAAGATGTCGATATTCATTCTTGTACGGAAGATACAGCCATTCAATGCAAATACTATTCAGGAACAAAATTCAATAACTCTATTATTGCAAAACCCATTCGATTAATGTTAGATCATTATTCTAAAGTAAAGAACAAAGCAGCACAACCTATTAATTATAAATTGTATGTATTTTATAAATCAGGACAAGAAAAACTTACAACACCAATTACAGTAGAATTTTTGAAAGAGCATTTTTTGACTTATACAGAAAAACGAATCAAGCAAAAACATCACGATAATTTAAGATTGAATGATACTGATTTAGCCGATTTTCTTTCAAAACTTGAGATAGATATTAATGCGAAAGAAGATAACATTCAATTTCAAAATATCATTTCAAAGTTAAAAGATTTATTTAAGTGTGATGATTTTGAAGCAGAACATTATTATTACAATAATGCCCTTACAATTATTAGTCACATAGCCGAAAAAAGCGATACAGCCCAACGAAAAATAACAAAACAGGATTTTATTAATCAGATCAATAAAAAGGAGATACTGTTTAATAAGTGGCTTGTAGAATCAAAAGGTGAAAAATTTTATTACGCTGAATTGCGAAAAAAATATTTTTCACCGATTAATATAAATGAACGTTTCTTTTTAATAGAAATTACAGTTCCATTTTCAAAACAAAAATTAAAAGATTTACTGTTGACTATTTCTAATAAATGGACAAAAATCTCAAAACGAGAAGTGAATCCGTTTTGTCCAGTTGTTTACATTCATAATATTGGAGAAAATGATTTAATAGAATTGAAAACCGAATTAAGCAACAGTGGTTTAATATTTATAGATGGTTATGCTTTCAAAGGTGCCAATTTTTCTCAACAATTTATCGTACAAGATGCAAATAACAATAATCAAATCAAACTCAAAATTGTTGATACATTAGATAATTTGGAATTAGTATTGCAAACTAAAGGCAAACCTCATGAAATTTATCAATTCTATTTACGCGAACCTTTTTTTGAGTCTAAAAATAAATATATTAAGAATATTAAAATTCAGTTCAAAGATTTATCATCAATAAAGGAGATCATATAAATGGAAAATGCTGAAGTCATTTCCGTCTATCCCAACAAGATAAAAATCTCTGTTGACGACCTTGTTAAATTCAGAATCGACGGAGAAGAATTAAAAGTTGGCTCATATTTGCAGATAGCTGACAATGAAAATGCTATTTTGATGGCAATAATTGAGAATTTTTCAATTGAAGTCGGTAATGATAAAGATGGTAAGCCTATTCGTAAATACCTAATTGAGGCTAATCCATTGGGTATTTTAAGAGGAGATGAATTTCAGAGAGGTGGAGATTCTATAGCGATTCCACCTAAAAAAGTAGAACCTGCAAAATCGGAAGATATAAATAAAATCTATCAAAATTCTATTGAACAATCAGAAAAGTTTATTTTTTCGTCATTGTCAAGTAATCCACAAATCAAGATTCCTGTCAATGGAAATAAGTTTTTTAATAAGCATATTGCTATTGTTGGCTCTACTGGTTCTGGCAAATCATATACTGTTACAAAAATAATTCAAAAAGCCGTAGAAGAGAAAAATGGAAAATTTTCGCTCAATAATTCTCATATTGTTATTTTCGATATACACTCTGAATACAAAGCTGCTTTTCCCAAAGCTAATTATATTGATATTAGCAACCTTGTGTTGCCGTATTGGTTGTTAAATAGCGAGGAATTACAAGAATTGTTTATTGACACAGAGGCAAATGACCATAATCAACGTAATGTTTTTAAAGAATCTGTAGTTGAAAATAGAAAGAAAAATTACAAAGGAACTGATATGGAAAAGAACAAAATACATTTTGATTCTCCATTATTCTTTGAAATTGCAGATGTATTAAGTTATGCAAAGCAAAAAAATGACGAAATGGTACAAGGTGCAAGAGATTTAAAGGCAGGTCCATTAAATGGAAAATTATCAAATTTTGTAAGTAGATTAGAAAATAAATTAAATGATAAAAGAATGGATTTTTTATTGGGACAAAAATCTCATAAAATCACATTTGAACAAACATTACAACAGCTTTTAGGCTATAATGTGAATAATTCAAATGTTACTATTATAGATTTAAGCGGTGTTCCATTCGAGGTTTTAAGTATTACGGTTTCTCTCATTTCAAGAATAATTTTTGAATATGGCTATTTTTATAAGAGAATGCGTTATGCTAAAAATGCAAATGAGAAAATCAACAACGATATTCCCATTTTACTTGTTTTTGAAGAAGCACACAAGTATGTGCCAAATAGTGAACTATCAAAATTTAGAGCGTCAAAAAATTCGATAGAAAGGATAGCCAAAGAGGGACGAAAATACGGAGTTACATTATTATTAGCAAGTCAAAGACCTTCTGAAATTTCAGAAACGATTTTTTCCCAATGCAACAATTTCATTGCGATGAGGCTAACAAACCCTAATGACCAAAATTATGTCAAAAAATTACTACCTGATACTTTGGGTAATATTATAGACGAATTGCCAACACTTCGAGCTGGTGAAGCTTTGCTTTTGGGTGAATCGGTAATCTTACCTTCAATAGTTCAAATTGAAAAATGTGATTTAGCCCCTTCATCAAATGATATTCCATATTGGAATTTATGGAAAGAAGAATGGAAGAATTTGAATTTTGATAAATTAAAAAGTGAATGGTATAAATAATGTCTGACAGAAAGTGCTAATACTTTTTAGACAGCCCTATATGCAATCATAACTCAAGTCACAAGAATAGTAAATCTAAAATCTGAAAATTCACAGGCAGGGAAAAGGTTTATTCATTTTTCACAAACAAAAAAACTCTGCGGAATATAATTTAACCCATAGACAACCTATCAATAAAACTAGTGCGTTCCTTTTTTATATCCGCATCTAAAAATGCTGAAATGGCTGGTTGGATTCCTCGCTGCTTAATCTAATTTATGTTTCTGGTACAGCGTATTCATTTTGACATTCAAAAACACATTGTAAACGGAGTGTCGGTCAAAATTTACAACCCAGCTAAAACAATTGCAGATTGTTTCAAATTTCGTAGCAAGGTTGGGCTTTATGTTGCCATTGAAACATGGAGTGTTTGAATGTGTATGGTTGCCAGAAATTGGGAAATGGAATGAGTAAGCAATATGTGTGAAATTAGACCAAAGAGATAAAAGGAAAAGTCTTTTAGGAGAAAGTGGTATTTTTAAAATTTATATATTCATTTATCTGATTAAGAAACGACATTGCTAATTGCAACGTCACCGCGACCCTGAGGGATAAGGTTTAGACATGGAAGCCATAATGCGAGCAAAAATAGAAAATTCTGGGAACCTTGCAATACCGACTTTATACCTTCTCAGGCCAAGGATGTTTAGGGTATCTGCCTCTCAGTTCCTTTCGCACTTCGGGATAAGTGTTTTGCCAAAAATCACTTAAGTTCCAAGTTTTTTGAGCGGTGCGGTAATTTGGAGCCAAAATATCGTAGCGAACTCTCAAACGATTTTCGGCTATAAAATGCTCACCTTGCATACCCATAAAATCTGCAATTCGGGCAGAGAGTTCAACTATGCCATCTGGATTATATATGTATTTTGCAATTCTGCCGTTTTGGAGTTTCAGGGAATTTGGAAAGTTTTTGTGCAGCCAGTCAAGCCAATAGGTTCCAAAATACTCTTCAAGAATTTTTCTATACCGTTCCTCACTCAAATCCTTTAGCAAAAAAATACCATTGCAAAACTCGTCCATAATAAGGTAAAAATCTTCTTCGTCCCATTTGGGAAAATTGTGTTCGGGAAAAAGTTTGGTTGCGAGCTTCATTTTTGCAAGCAGGCTTAAATTTGAATCGGTTTGCCACTGGCTTGTGAAATCCTCTTTTGCCATCAAAGTTTTCCACGCCTCGGAGGTTTGACTTTCCAAAAATTTGCGCTCTTCCACAGAACATTCTTCTTTGCCAAAATCGCTAACCCGCATTGCAACAAATTGTTTTTGAGACGGCTTCCATTGAAGTTCCATTTTTGAAGTGCCGCTTTGCAGGTATTTGTCTGGGACAGGGGCGTAAAGGCTTGCACTTGTTTTTTGCAACTTGGCATTTTCGCTGCGCATTAAACCCAAAACCAAAATCGCTTTTTCTTTTGACTCGCAAAAAACAGAAAGTCCATCTTTGGTTTTGTAATATTGCTCTCCATCGCTTTTAAAAGCGAGTGCATTAGGGAAGGCAAAAATGAGAAACTCCAAACCATTTTCTGCGGCAGTCTCCCTTTTTTCTGCATAGCGGAGCAGTTGCTCAAAATGCAATTTTTCTTCGCGCTGCCATTTTCCCCTGCCTTCTAAAAAATCCTCTGCTAAATGCAAAATATTTCCGCTTTTATTTTCGCTCTCCAAAAGCATTGTTATTGCTAAAATATTCTTTGAAAGTGTTTTTTGCAAAGCGAGTGCAGCGGCAAGTTCCAATGATTGCACAGGAATGAGCAAAACTTTTTTGCCTAGCTCAGATATTTTCTTTTCCTTTATTAAATTTAAGATTTCAAGTTTTTGCACAGCGGAATTTTCTTTTTGTTTTGGTAATTCAGTCAATAAATCAAAAGACATTCCGAATGAAATTTTTTGCAGCAAAAATCTCTCCACATTCACGCGCTCAATTTCGGGTTTTATGGATGCTGCAAAATTTGCCTCTTCGCGCTCGCTCCACAAGCGTATGCACAGGCCTTTTTGCGTTCTACCCGCTCTGCCTGTTCGTTGCACCGCGTTTTGCATAGCGATTCGCGAAAGCCTCAGAGTTCTTAAACCCATTCCAGCATCGTCAAAAGCCATGCGTTCAAAACCGGAATCTATAACAACTTTTACATTTGGAATGGTTAAAGATGTTTCTGCTATGTTCGTGGTGAAAATTATCCTTGTGCTTTCGCTTGGCTCAAATATTTTTTCTTGTTCTTCTTTTAATTGCCCGCCAAAAAGAGAAAAAAGTTCGGGGGAATTTTTGCCAAGGCTCTCTGACACACGTGCCCTGCAAGCGGCAATTTCCGCTTTCCCTGGCAAAAAGACTAATACGGTTCCATTTATTTCGTTGTACAAAACGCTTTTAACAGCTCGCTCCACTTGATTTACAAGAGGTTCATTCGTTTTTGCTTCTTGCCTAATGATTTCCACAGGAAAACCGGGGTTTTCAACCTTTAAACACTCCACTCCCAAATATTTTTCCAAAGCCTCTCTTTCCAACTCCGCAGAAAGCACCGCTACTCTTTGCCCTTTTGCGAGAGCAAATCCCAAAAGCAAATCCATCTCTGCGCGTCGCTCGTGGAATTCATCAAAGATGAGCCAATTTGGGTTTTGGGTTTGGGGTATGGGGTATAGGAGTTCGGATAGGAAACTGCCGTAGGTTTGGAATATAATTCTTGTGTTTTTTGAGATTTTGGATTCAAAACGAAATTTGTAACCTACTGTTTCGCCTACGGGTTCTTTGTAGAATTTTGAGAGGAATTTTGCTAGTTCTCTTGCTGCAAGCTGGCGAGGTTGCAATACCGTTACTCTGCTTTGCTCGCCTGCAAGCAACCAAGGCAAGAAAGAGGATTTTCCCGTGCCTGTGGGAGCGGTTAGTAAAAGATGCTTTTGTTGCTTCAAGCGCAGTTCTATTTCTGCCCTTGATGCGGCTAGTGGAAAATTTATCAATATTCCATTTTCCTCTTTGGTCTGAACATTGCCCACAATAAACCGCCGTGCTCGGCATTTGCCATAATTGCAGAGGCATTGCTATCGGTGCTGAGGGCAAGTGCGGCTATTAGTGCTGCTTCTTCTTCTTCTTCGGGCAGGTGAATATTTTCCAAAACTTCTTGCACCCTATTTTCGTAAGTGAGGTGCATACCAGTCCATTTGAGGTTTAAAAAATCTGGATGTTTTAACACGCCGCGCAAGAAGGGGAGTGTTGTGCTTATGCCCTCTATGCGGAAGTTGGCAAGAGCAGACTCCATATTTGAAATAGCCTTTTCCCTTTTGCCAGAATATGCCATGATTTTTGCCAAAACAGATTCGTAGTTAGCAGAAACTGTATCGCCAGCGACAAAAGGGCTTTGAACCACTATTCCCTCGCCAAAGGGAACAAACATTCTCTCTATTTTGCCAGGCGATGCGGAGAAATTGTTGTAAGGATCCATAGCATCCACATTTACGGCTATAACAGAGCCTTCTGTTCTAATGCCATCTTTTTGCAGCAAGAGAGATTCTCCAGAATACAGCCTTATTTGCTCACGCAAAACATCCACCCCTGTTAATAGGTTGGTTACCCCGTGAAAATGCTGGATATTTTCTTTAACATCTAAGAGATAAATATCGTTTTCGGAAACAAGAAACTCCACATTTGCACAGCCTACAATGTCAAGACCATCTACAAGAGCTGGAAGCATAGCCATTATTTTGCCTCTGTTTTCTTTTGACAGGTAAGGGCTTGGGCTTTCTACCAACAACTTGCGAAAACGGAACTGCACAGAACCTTCTATTTCTGGGAGAATTATATGTTTGCCGTTTTTATCGCGCAGAACAGGGAAAGATATTATATGCGGGTGAGTTAAGGTTTTTTCTAAATAAAGGCTTTTTTCATAGCCAAAACGCTCGCACTGGCGAAGTACGCTATCTATGGCGGTTTGCAATTCCACTGCGCTTTTTGCCTCTCTAATGCACCTGCCGCTTGCAGCCCCTGCCGCTTTTACCATTAAAGGATAGGATATATGTTCTGCCTCTTTTGATAATTTTGCAATATCCTCAAAAACTTCGCTGTGTGGCAAAACCGCAAGCCCTGCTTTTATGGCAACATCGTTTAACAATTTTTTTTCTTCGGCAATGCTGCGCCCCTTAGCCAACCTAGAAGATGATATAAAGGCAATGCCAAAAGTGGACAATTTTTTGCTGAGTTCTGTGCTTGCGGCTAAAAATCCATACCCAGGGTGAACGGCATCTGCCTTACATTCCATTGCAGCCAGCACAACCTGCTCAACATCCAAATACGGAGAACTTGTTTTGTTTGAGCTAATAACAATGGCGCGGCTAGCCTCGCGAACCCCTACCTGATTAAAATCACTTTCTTCACAAAGAGCTACAGCTTCTGCCCCAAGGCTTTTAATTGCCCTAACACACGCCGCCTGTATAAGCCCCCTATTTGCAACCAAAACTCTTTTATACATAAGTCCTCTGAATTTGGATAAGAAATTTAATATAGTAAAAATTTCTATATTATCATTATGGATATATCTTCTGTTTCTGCGCTTTCGGCAAGCTCGCTTAGAATGGATATAAGCGCGCACGATGTTGCCAATGTAAATACTCCCAATTTTTCACAAAGCCGCCCTATTCAGACTTCGCAAAATCCTGGAACGGAAATTTCGGCAATTCAAAAAATAAAGCCTCCAACACCGGAGTTTTCTGCAACAGACCTTGCAGAAGAGGCTGTGGAGCAAATTAAGAGCGAAAAGGATTTTAAAGCCAATGCCGCTGTTATCAAAACTCAAGATAAAATGTCCAAAGAGGCTATAGATTTAGTTGTTTGAGCGAGCATTTCTTTAACTGTTAGCTTGCTCACAGGGTCTATAAAATCCGGCGCAATATCGCATAAGGGGCGCAAAACAAATTCCCTCTCAGAAATATAGGGGTGCGGAATTTTTAAAATTTCGCTTTGCAAAATTTCATTTCCACAGTAGAGCAAATCTAGGTCTATTTCGCGTTCTTTCCATTTTTCCCGTTTTTGCCTACCGAGTTTTTGCTCAATATTTTTGCAAAGCTCTAAAAGTTCATAAGGAGTTTTTTTTGAACTGAATCCAATAACTTGATTTAAAAAGTTTGCCTGCTCGGTTTTGCCCCAAGGCTCGGTTTCATAAATTTGGCTCTCTTGCCAGTTTAGTTGCTCACTCTCTTTTAACAAAGCTCTAGCCTCTGCAAGCCTATTTTCTCGCGGTTCTATGTTTGTGCCTAAAGAGATATAGATTTGCAGCATATTTCTCTTTCGTTTTCGCTGATTATTTTGAATTCAACGCTATGCGTTATGTTTAGCGGAAAATTTTTTGGCCATTCTATTAAGGTTATTCCTTTTGAAAAATCGTCTATTCCTGTATCTTGCAAATCGCTTGCGTTTTTTAGTCGGTATAAATCCAAGTGGTAAATTGGAGGTTTGTTTGGGTATTCGTGAACTATGGCGTAACTCGGAGAATTTACCGTTCCAGCAAAACCAAGCCTCTCGCAAATACCACGGCAGAATGCTGTTTTGCCAGCCCCTAGCTCTCCTTCCAAAGCAATTACATCGCCTGGCTTTAGGCTTTTTGCAAATGAAAAAGCCAAATTCACAGTTTCTTGTTCGGAGCTGGTTAAAACTTTTAGCACTTAGAGAATTTAGGAATTTTTTTCCGCTAGTTTTGCTTCAATATTTGAAACTATGGCTTCAACTTCTGAAACAAATTGCTGCGTTTTTTTTGCAATGGCATTTTTATCCCGTTGTTGACCAGCTTCTTCCAAAATAGATGCCATTTGCGAAAGGGTGTTTTCGCCAATATCTGCGAGAAGGCTTTTCATAGAATGGGCATTTACAGCAAACATTTGCAAATCATCGTTTGAAGCATCATCTATGTTTTTAGAAGTGTGCTCAATTTCAAGCACGGCTCTTTTAGCATCTTTGGCAAATGCCGCAAGATATTCGTCGCTTTTTTTGTACATTTTCATAGCATCTTTTTTTTGCTTGCGTGCATCTGCAATTACTTTTGGAGTTTGCTTGTTGCGAATTAATCTATTGAGAACGGAATCTAATTGGCGAGAGTTTATTGGCTTGGAGATAAAATCGTCAAAGCCATTTTCGGAGAATACTTTTGCCTGCCCAGTCATAATATTAGCCGTTAAAGCAACAATAGGCCCAGTATATTTCAATTCTTTGCGTATAATCTTCACAGTTTCAATGCCATCCATTTTAGGCATCATGTGATCCATAAACACAATATCATATACGCGGCCATTTTTTATTCTATCTATTGCATCAAAACCGCTAGAAACAGTGTCTATGGATAAACCATAAGGCGACATAAGCTCTTTCACAACGTATAAATTAGATTCCACATCGTCAACAATGAGAACGCTGCCGTAGGGCATATATTCTTTTGAGAATGATTTGCCTGTTAATTCCATTAAATTCTTTGCCAATTCTTTGCCTAAAACATCTGAACTGATTATTTTTTGCGGCAAACGCACGGTGCAAACTGAAATTTTGCCCGGTTCGTTTTTTACTGAAATTTCTCCGTGCATCATATTTATCAGGTTTTTTATAATGTTTATGGCAAGGTCTGCATCTTCAATAAAATTGCTTGTTTCTGCACTTATGGAAAAAACAAGTGTCACATCTATATCTTCTGCTTTCTCTGCAAAAACCGATAATTTTACAAGGCCATCTTCTACATTCTTAAATGTATTGGAAAGCAAACTATTCAAAATTTGCTTAATGTGAATTTCATCGCCAATCAACTTAAGCGGTATATTTTCATCAATGTCAAGTTCAAGCTCTATGGATTTATTTTCAATTTGCTTTAAGACTAGCTGCAAGCTATCGCTCAACAATTCAGAAACCTTGTATTTGGTAATCATCAATTCCATTTCGCCAGATTCCATTTTAAATAGGTCTAGCGTGGAGTTTACGGTATTAAACAATAAATGCGCAGAATTATTTATCATTGCAAACGCATCTCTTACTTTAAATTCTAGTGTTTGGTCGTGTTGTTGAGTTTCGCTTGTTCCAAGGATAACGTTCATAGGAGAACGAATTTCGTAGCTCATGCGAGATAAGAATAAATTTTTGTTGCGATTATTTTGTTCAGCGAGTTCTTTTGCAGAGACTAAATCTGTAATATCTGTGGAATACTGAACGTGAACAATTTTGCCGTTATGCCATTCTATATATCTGTCTGTGTTGCGGTATATGCGTTTTGTTAAATTGTTGCGTTCTTCCCATACAATAACTCCCTTTGGGTTATTGTCTAATTTGCGGCAAGGGCAAAAATCGCACATTTGATCCATTCCATTTTGCAGAACTTTATAACAGAGTTTTCCTATGCAGTTATCTTTAATGGAATAACGTTCTTTTGCGCGTTCATTTATAAAAAGGATTTCTCCGGTAGCTGGAACGGTTACGTATATTAGTGCATCTGAACTGCCGAGAACGCTTGTTAAAATGCTAAGTGATTGATTTGAGTCTTTTAGTTTTTGCTCAGTAGCCTTTTGCTTGCTTTTTTCATTAATAAAAAGGATTAAGATAGAAGCAAAAGAACCTACCAATAACACGGAAATTAAGTATTTGGGACCTAAGATAAATGCAGGCGCAAACACAATAAAGGTTAATAAGGGCATCCATACATATAGAGGCATCTTTTGTTTTAGGAAATTGAATATTTGCATTTCGGCTTTAAATATAGAAAAATTTAAAAGTTCCATTTTGAACGCAAAAACATTCATAACGGCGTTTCAATTTGAAACGTTGTTAATGGGCTAATGTGAACATATCAGATAAAAACCGCAAAATTTGCTTAAAAAAGGCATTTTTGTTTGAATAGTCCATTCGGCACGGGTTTTGCCTTAATTAAGGCGTATGGAAGAAAATTTGGAGAAAAACGAGGTTTCGGAAGAAGTAGATAGGCTTGTGGAAGAGGCTGAAAGCACCTCAGTAGAGGAAATTGCAAAAGAGGCGAGCATAGCAGAGGCGCAAGAAAAAGAGAGAGTTGCCCAAGATAAATACTTGAGGCTTTTCGCGGAGTTTGAAAATTACCGCACTCGCTCGGCAAAAGAGCAACTGGAGTTGATAAGCACGGCCAATGGCAAGCTTTTGGAAAAGCTCGCCGATGTTAAAGATAATTTTGACCGAGCCTTTGCCGAAGAGAACAAAAGTGGAGATTTAGCGGCATTTGAAAAGGGAATTAAGTTGATACAAGAGCAGTTTAATAAGGTTTTAAGCGATTTTGGGTTAGAAACCATAGATCCTTCTGGGGAGGCATTTGACCCAAATATGCACGAGGCACTTATGAAGCAGCCTTCTGAAAATGTTGAAGAAGGTAAAATCATACAAGTGTATCAAAAGGGCTATAAAATTAAAAATAAATTGCTGAAAACCGCGAAGGTAATAGTATCTAGCGGAGCAGCATAAAAATTAACACAGGAGAAAAGACAATGGGAAAAATCATAGGAATAGACTTGGGCACAACAAATAGCTGCGTGTCTGTAATGGAAGGCGGAAAACCGGTGGTTATAGCTAATGCCGAAGGTTTTCGCACCACACCATCAATCGTTGCATTTGGCAAAAACGGCGAAAGGCTGGTTGGGCACGTGGCAAAAAGGCAGGCAATAACAAACCCCGAAAAAACCATTTATTCAATAAAGAGGTTTATGGGTAGGCGTGCAGAAGAATGTACAGAAACAGAAAAGCACATGCCATATCAGCTGATTGGCAAAGGCTCCGATTTGGTTCGTGTTCGCATAGATGACAAAGAATATGCTCCGCCAGAAATTTCTGCCATTGTTTTGCAAACGATGAAAAAAATTGCAGAAGATTACCTTGGGCAATCTGTTACTCAGGCGGTGATTACAGTCCCAGCATATTTTAACGATGCGCAAAGGCAGGCGACAAAAGATGCTGGGCGCATTGCGGGCTTGGAAGTTTTGCGCATAGTGAACGAACCAACAGCTGCGGCACTCGCTTATGGCTTAGATACCAAAAAGAACGAGAAAATAGCCGTTTACGATTTGGGCGGTGGAACTTTTGATATTTCCATTTTGGAAATTTTTGACAGCTCCTTTGAAGTGCTCGCCACAAATGGCGACACAATGCTTGGCGGTGATAATTTTGACGAAGTTGTAATTGACTGGATAAACGATGAGTTCCGCAAAGACAATCCTGGCATAGATTTGAAAAAAGACAAAATGGCTTTGCAGCGTTTAAAAGATGCAGCCGAAAAAGCAAAAATAGATTTGTCTGCCGCAACAAGCACAAATATAAACCTGCCATTCATCACAGCAGATGCAAGCGGACCAAAGCATTTGGATTTGACGCTCACTCGCGCCAAATTTGACCAGCTCACCTCGTCCCTTGTGGAAAAAACTCTTGGGCCTTGCAAAAAAGCGTTGGCAGATGCAAAACTAAAAGCCTCTGATATAAACGAGGTTATTTTGGTTGGCGGTTCAATACGTATTCCAGCTGTTCAAGAAGCTGTTAAAAACCTGTTTGGAAAAGAACCTCACAAAGGCGTGAACCCAGACGAAGTTGTTGCCATTGGTGCAGCAATTCAAGGTGGAGTTTTGTCTGGTGATAGTTCTTTGAAAGATGTGGTACTTTTGGATGTTACCCCGCTTTCTCTTGGCATAGAAACCTTGGGCGGAGTTATGACCAAGCTGATAGATCGCAACACAACAATCCCAATTCGCAAAAGCCAGGTGTTCAGCACGGCAGACGATAACCAAAGCGCGGTTACAATACACGTTTTGCAAGGAGAGAGAGAGTTTGCAAGGGATAACCGTACACTTGGCCGCTTTGATTTAACTGGAATTCCTGCAAAACCACGTGGCTTGCCGCAAATTGAAGTTTCTTTTGATATTGATGCAAACGGCATTGTACACGTTAGCGCAAAAGACAAAGAAACAGGAAAGGAACAGAGCATTAAAATTCAGAGTTCTTCGGGACTTAGCGAAGATGAGATAAACAAAATGGTTAAAGATGCAGAAGCCAATGCGGAGAAAGACAGAAAATCCCGTGAATTGGTGGATGCAAAAAACCAAGCCGAGCAAGTTGTTTATCAAGCTGAAAAAACTCTGAAAGAAAACGATGGCAAATTGCCCGCAGATGCAGTTTCTCAAGCAAACGCCGCTATTGCAGATTTAAAAGCCGTTGCTGAAAAAGCCACGAGCAAAGAGGAAATTCAAAGCGCAATGGATAAAGCTCAGAGCGTTTTGAGCCAAGTTTTGCAAGCTGCTCAAATGGGCGGCGGTGCTTCTAGCGGAGCTGGCGAACATCAGCACGGTGAAAATTGCGATGCTTCTTGCGGAGACGACTGCAAAAACAAAGGCAGCGAAAAAGGCAAAGAAGGTCCAGTAGATGCAGATTTTGAGGTTGTGAACGAAAAGAAATAAAATATGGCAAAGCGAGATTATTACGAAGTTCTGGGCGTTCCAAAAGACGCTTCCGCAGACGATATTAAGCGGGCGTATAAAAAGCTCGCTATAAAATATCACCCAGACAAAAATCCGGGCGATAAAGAAGCGGAAGCCAAGTTCAAGGAAGCAGCCGAGGCCTACGATGTGCTTTCTGATTCGCAAAAGAAAGCGCAATACGATCGCTTTGGGCACGAGGGGCTTAGTAGCGGTGGATTCGGCGGCGGTTTTAGTTCTGGTGGTTTCTCGTTTGAAGACATATTTTCGCACTTCGGCGATATTTTTGCAGATATTGGAGGTTTTGGCAATTTTGGCGGCTCCCATCAAGGTGCGAGAAGCAGGGGCCCTGCCCCTGGCGAAGATTTGCGAATTGGCATTGCTCTTACATTAAAAGAAATAGCAGATGGCACTGTTAAAAAAGTTCGGATAAAACGTCTGAAAGTCTGCCCCGATTGCAACGGCAAGGGTGGCACAGGAACTAAAACTTGTTCAACCTGTTCTGGCAACGGCAAAGTTCGCCGAAGGATGCAAAGTATTTTTGGCGAAATGGTAAATGTGGCCGCTTGTCCGGACTGCGGTGGCTCTGGCGAAACCATTAGCAACAAGTGCAAAACCTGCGCGGGTCAAAAGCGTGTTAAAACAGAAGATACCATTGAGGTTAAAATTCCCATTGGCGTTACAGGCGGTAACTACATTAAACTGCGTGGCGAGGGCAATGCGAGTACGCAGGGCGGCCAGTCTGGTTCGCTTATTGTTCATATAGAAGAAAAGAACGATGATTTTTTTGTGCGAGACGGGCAAAACTTGTTTTGCAAAGTTTCGGTTCCTGTTTACCGTTTAGCTTTAGGTGGAGAGCAGAGAGTTCCAACTTTATATGGCGAAGTGAAGGTGAAAATTTCTGCAGGGCTTCAGCCCGGAACGCAGTTGAGGGTTAAGGGACAGGGACTCCCCGGCTACAATTCCGATTACAAAGGCGATCTTTTTGTGCAAGTTGAAGCGCACATTCCCGAAAACCTGTCTTCAAAAGAAAAATCCCTTTACGATGAATTGAGCAAATTAGGCTCAGACAGAGACGAGCGCAGAGAAAGCGGTTTGTTAAACAAGATAAAGGAGTTTTTTAGTTAGTCTTACCCAACGTTTGCGGAATTTTTCACATTTATTGGCGTATTCAATACACCCTTGCAATTATTGGCACAATAACACAATGACCCATTTTGTAATTTCTATATTTAATTAAAATATGACGAGGATAATTTATGAGTGAATTAAATGCAGAGTCAGTTTTAGCCTCTATTGTAGAGCTTCGTGAGAGCATTGTTGAGTCGAGAAAAGAAACAGCAGAGCTTCGTACAAGCCTTGATAAATCAAATGCCGAGCTTCGTGCGAGCATTGCAGAGCAGGGGAAACGCTTAGATGCTGTATGCGAAAGGTTAGATGAGCAGGGAAAGCGTATGGACAAGGTGCTTGATGAGTTGCGTGTGAATAATCATAGAGTTGGAGAGCTTACTAACAAAGTTGGGCGCATAGTGGAGAAAGTTGTTGTTCCTAATATAGTTGATAAATTTAATGAGAAAGGGTTTAAGTTTGATGCTGTTTCTACTAATGTTGAGTTTTTGAATGAAAAGAAAAGCGGAAATCGGAACGTGCTACGGAACTGCTCCCGGAGGTGGCCCTTGCTCTCTTACAGTTTCAAATATTCAAGGTTGCCAAGAATATAGCTATTAAAATATAACAAAAAGCCCATATTTATCAGTATGGGCTTAATTAGGCACGATTTTTGCGTATACAATATTAGACAACCAAAAGCGAGGTTTTTATGAAAGTCAGTTATGATATGGTAAGTAATGTTTATAACTATGGAACACAATACATATCGCAAACTTCAAGCAAGCCTTTTACAATTCCAACAGAAGGGCTTACTAATGAGAAAACAACAACTCAAACGCAAAAAGTAACAGGCTCCCTTGGTGGACCGGGACGGGAAGCGCTTACTTATATTGGCTATGACGACTTTGACGTATTCAAAGAAATAGCAGAAAAAGGCAGCTTTAATTTGCCTGAGCTTATGCAAACAAAAACCACACCGACAAGGAGCGATGAGGAAATTTTAAGAGATATGGAAGAACTTGCAAGAGAACACGCAAGAATGGGAACATTACAAAACAATGATGACAAGAGATTTGCAAAATTAATGGACGAATATATATCTTCTGTTTCGCCCGATAGAGAAGGTCTTTTAAGAAAAGAAACAAATGAAATATTAGAAAGGCTCACGAATGAAATGTATATTGGTAAAGATGATGATGAAGATCCAAAGAAAAAAAAAGAATTGATAGATTATCTTATGGAAGCAATTGACACTAGAAAAGGTGGAAATAAAGAAAAAAACGATAATGACATAGACATAATAAACAATTTTATAGCAGTACGAGGAAATAATATAGCAGCGTTCAGCAATAGCAATACGTATGGCAATGGTAATATAATAGCAACTCGTAGCGATGGTTATTATACCCAAATTGATTATGATCGTGGCGATGGAAAGGTAACATCACTGGTATATGACAACAACGGCAACCTACAGCCAGGAATAATAATTAAAAGCGATATGTATGAAGCTACTAGTATGCAAAAAGGCGTAGTTGATAGTGCATTTTTTCATAATGAAAATGGAGAAAACATAGCGAGTTATCACGATAATAAATTATACCAAAGATATACAAAAGCAGAAAACGGGCGTATGCAAGAAATTCTCGGTGTGTATAATGCTGCGTTTGATGTGGCTTATGGAAGACAGAATAATAACAATGGAAATAGTATAATGGATAAAACGTATAACAGCACCTACGAAAAATTAATGAGCGGAGTAGCTTAATAACGTGTTCGCAAAATAATTTTATAGGAGTTTCCAAAATGAAAAAAACGTGTCTAGCTCTCGCTTCGCTCACAGCAATAATATTACTGTCGTGCAGTTCCCTTGATAATTCAAATTCTTCTATGGAAGATGTGAATTACCAACAAGTTACAACCTTAAAAAAGGATTTCACAAGCACTCCCCTTTATGAGGTACAAGTAATTTTAAAATAAAAATAGTCATTCCAAAAGGTTATCCTGCTAATGGTACATATTGCGTTCGTTTTGTGGCTCAAAGAGCTACCTTAACAAATCCGTGTGCTGCCTCGATTAACTCTGGAACTGGAAATGCTACCTATTACTACACTCCTTAATTATAGTGATAACATATATAGTTTTCCTTCGGTTGGTGAGTAGCCTAGCCGAAGGGATATGAATATATCACCCCACCACGTCAAACGAGTTCCCACTTGTAAGGCTTTTAGGTCTGCTTACTTCTTGGGCATTGTAAACGCTATTAAATGCTTCGTTATACACGGCAGTAATTTCGCTTTTACGTGCTTGTTCTGCTTTTGTATAAAGTATAGACCAACCATTTTGTGAATAGCTAGCTATCAGTTCGCCATTACTATCATGAAAAAAAGCATCTTTCAATTTATCGCCATCAAGCCACCCAACTTTGCACATAGCACCGCCAGCCAAGTCGATATTAAATGCCTTATTACTGCTCACATTTCCATTTTTATTTTTAATTTGCTCCATGATACTAAGCGTTTGCTGTAATATATTTTTATTAAAATCTATAGCTACTTCTTCTTTATTTGTTTTTGCTTTTCCAAATATTTCCTTTAACGAATTTGTTAAAATACTTTCCCTATCTGGCGAAACGGAAGATATGTACTCTTTAAATAAATCTAAGTATTCATTATCCGCATTATGAAAAGTTCCATTTTCTGCGTGTTTTTTTGCCAACTCTCTCATTGCTTCTAAAATCTCTTCATCGCTTCTTGTAGGCTCGGTTTTTGTAAATCCTTCGTTATTGTTTTTAAAATTCGGCAAATTAACTGTTCCTATTTTAGGTCCTGTCCCAAACCTATCACAATGAATACGCAAAGCCCCATACATTTTTAAATCTCTAAGCTCTGTTAGCCTATCTACTTGCATAAATACTCCTTTATTATTTAAGATATCTGCTTAGTATATCGGTCAGTTTATGAGGAAACTTTAATAATAAAAACGCCCATATCGTTAAATTACGGCATATTCAATACGCCCCCTGCGGATTTACACGCATATCATTTTCGCATTTATGGGCAAACCGACAACCACCAAAAAGGGCAGCCACGTAGGGCTGCCCCTACAAATCTGTATCATTATGTT
>Ga0268262_10000167_pt1 | contig 84797 bp, 70 predicted proteins | sample TergutNc150P3_FD_190354 | JGI IMG/M metagenome (GOLD analysis project Ga0268262, IMG submission 190354) | Nasutitermes corniger P3 segment gut microbial community from laboratory colony in Florida, USA - Nc150 P3 (SPAdes) (version 2) | ecosystem: Host-associated > Arthropoda: Insects >...
ATGCCAAGTCTAAAATTTTTGCCCTTACTTCCGTTATGGAAGGCGGTGCGCCAAATGTAGTCGCAGAGGCTCTGTTTCACGGCTGCTACACAATAACCAGCGATGTAGATGCTGCAAACGATATTACGGATAACGAAAAGTGTGGGCGTATTTTTAGCATAAATGACCATAATGCGCTTTCTAAAATTCTCTTGAAAGTATGCACAAATAAAAAACTCCTGCAAGAAGCACCGCAAAAATCTGTTGAATTTGCCAAGAGCCATTATGATTGGGATTTGTTAATAAACAGAATTAACCATCTTATGAACAATATGCCAACACACAACAAAGATGGAGAATTAAAGGTTCTTTGGCAGCAAACGGCGGAAAAACTCGCAAATATTGAAACAGCCTCAAAAGAGGAATTGAGCCAAATTATAGGAGATTTAAGCTATTTGGAAAAACTTGCCGCAAAATTATTCAGCGAAATTCAAGATACGGATTTGAAATACAAGCTAAATAAAATCAAGGAAAAAGTTTTGAATATTCTCTATTCTTCCCCATCTCCACAAATAAAGCGTGATATTCTTGAAATAGCGGCACAGATAACTCTAGGTTCTCCATAAACCATAGCCGCAGAGTTTCGTAAGGAGTTTTTTCGTCAAAGATTTTCAAAGCGGCGAGAGCTCTTTTTGTGTATGTGTCTATGACAAAAGTTGGCAAATGAAAAGCATAAAGCAAAATTGAATCTGCGGTTTCCCTGCCAACGCCTTTCACTTGGAGCAGGTTGTCGCGAGTGGGTTCTATTTGGTAGTTATCTATAAACCATTCTGCGATGTTTTTGAGATATTTGGCTTTTTGGTTTCTGTAACCGGCTGGGCTTATTAGAGTTGCGATTGTTTCGTTATCTGTTTTGAGGATTTTTTCTGGGGTGTTTATTTTTGCGGCAAAGAGGTTTATCAGGGCTTTTTCCACTTGAGTCCAAGCGGTGTTTTGGGTTAAAATTGCACCCATGCAAACTTCAAATTTGCCCTTTCTCGTTGCTGGCAAGCCAAATACATTCGGATGATAACCCCTGCCCTTGAATTCGCTGCGCACAGGCCACCAGCCTTGGGCACCGTAGAGAGAAAAGAGTTTTTCGTAGAGTTTAGCTGGATTCATACCATTATGAATTTACTAATTTTTTTATTCTGTGCATCTTTTATTTTTCATTCTGTTATTCCTTATAGCATCTTCGTATGCTGTGCCTGTTAGGGGTGTGGTGGTAGAAGAATCTGCCGATAATGTTATTCCATTCGCATATATTTCATACCTCTCTGGGAAAGCCATTGGGCAAAGCGATGATAAAGGAAGGTTTGAATTTGAGTTGGATAGCAGAAATTCAGTTTTGATTTTCAAAAAAAATGGTTTTGACAGTACCATCGTGGAAATGCAAGACTATGGGGATTTGCTGGATGTTGTTGTTAGTATGCGTTCAAATGCAAAGCATTTGGGAAACGCAACCGTTGTGGGCGGTGGCAGCGCGTGGCAAAATCCGCGTGTTGCTTCTGTGCAAAAGCTAGAAGATGCGGCGGGGCTTCGCTTTGACCTAACCGAGCATTTGAGCCAAATGCCAGGGATATCGGGGCAAATGGATTTTTCTAGCAATCTGTTTTATGATGGAAGTCGCTCCGAAGAAATTGCTTACCATCTTGGGGAATTCAGAATACCAAATATGCGGCATTTGGATATTGGGTTCCCTGGCAATTTATCGGTGATAAACCCACACGCCGTTGAAAGCATAAATATAAGCGAGCATTATGGAGCAAATCCCTTTAACCAAGGGCTTGCCGGTTCAATTCAATTTGAACAGAGAAATTCAAGCGATTTTAAAACCGATATTTCGCTTGGAACAACACTGCGTGAAATTTATATGGAAGGGCCTTGGCTTTTTTGGGATGGCTTTGCTTTTAGCGCAAGATATTTAGAACCATCAATGCTAAAAAATATGGGTGAAAAATTTTTCACAGAATTTAAAAAAACAAATGAGAGCTGCGATGGTTGCACCAAAGACCGCAATTCTTTTTCCCTTTATTCCACAGATTTATACGGAAGATTTTTTGGCAAAGATTCCTCGCACAACTCCTGGGCAATAACAGGGCTTTATTCAAACGATGAATATTCCATTCGCCAAGATACAACCACCATAATACAAGGCTCACAATTTTACGGCTTGACTTTTGCGGAATATAAAACATTGGGCGGAACAAATATTTATGCGGGAGTTATTTCAAAACAAACATCCGATACTCTAAGAGATACTTCTGCTTTTAGAAGACTTGAAGGTGAACCCAATAGCCGTCCAGAATATGTGAATTTCATAGATGGCTACGAAAAATCGCATTTAACCGCTAGTGCTGGAATTTCTTGGGAACAAACCTCTAATTTGGGTTTTGCCATTTTATATGACTATCACAGTGTTTCAAAAAAATTAAACGACAATGTGTTTCAGGCAAATGCTCATTACACAATCACAAGCGGAAATAATGCGAGCGTATTTGGGGCCGGTGGCATATTTTCGCTTTATTCAAAGCAAGTTGCTCCACTTGTTTCTTTTGATATAGAAAAGGGAGCTGGCAAAGATATTGCCATTTTTGGAAATGTTGCTTGGCGCAGTGATTGGGACGAGAAATTGATAAGCGGCGGAGTGGTTAAGGCGGGAGCGAGATATTCTTTGGGTGCTTTAAAAGTTTCCGCGCATGGGTTTGGGCGTTATTATCCAGACCCTGTTTTGCCAATTCCGCGTGCTTATGAATATTACAAAGAGCTTCAAAAAGTTGATTTTGGATGGGTGGGCGGAAGCCAAATAACTTTTGATTTCCACACCTTGCACGCACTAGCATTCCAAAGCAATATTTCGCACGTACAAGGCAAATACGAGCTTTCGGAAGGCTCTCTTCCTTGGCAGGCAAATTCACGCCTGGATGTGGTTTCACATTTGAGAATTTACCCCAGAAGTGATTCCCTTTTATCCTTTATAATTAGCCACCGCGCAGCTTTAGACAGACCTCTTTATGAATGGGAGATAATTCCAGACCAAAGGGAAAGGCAAATAAAATCCGCTGACGAAACAACTTCTCTTTTTCGTACAGATATCCGCCTGAACCTTAACCTGAAATCAAAAACGAGAATCTTTTTCCTTGAAAATGTGCGCTTTTTTATTGAAGCAGATAATATTTTCGCTCCATTTGATATAAAATTTTTAGGAGAAGAAAACGCAAGAGAACGTTCTGTTGTTGTACGCGATGCAGATGGAGATTCTAGAAATGGTTTTGATATTGTTCCCTTTATGGCAAAGGGAATGGGATTTTATTTGCAATTTGGAATAGAGGGAAATTTTGGGATTTAATATGAACGCACATCCTTTGCATACATATCTTATGGCTCAAGGCGAACTGGGCGGTTTTGAGGTGTTACTGTCTGAACCACGATTCTCAGGATTAAAGGATTTGGAAAAACCAACTTTGGAAGTTAAGCCAAAACCAGTTTTAGAAGTTGCAAAGAAGGATGATGATTCGTTGTGGAAAAATGCTGGTTGTCTTGGGGATTTTTATGAGGCTTTGAAGGGGCATTCTGTATATGCTAAGGGTATGCGTCTCCTGAGTTTTTGTGCTCCTGAAATAAAAACAGATGTGCCTTATTTTTTGGTTTTTCCTTCGCCGCTGGAATTAACGGCAGAGGCTAAGGATATTTTGGGGAGGTTGTTCAAGAAACTTGAAATAGATTTGAATAAGTGCGGAGTATCTTTCTTTTTGAAATGCAATGATGCTGCTTTGCCTAGGGAAAAAAATGTTTTAAAAGATATGCTCTGCAAAGAAATAGAATTGGTTAATCCAGAGAAAATAATCTTCTTTAGAGAAGCACCCAAGCCAGAAAAAATTGAAACTCCCCCGCCAATAAGTGGAAATGCCATAACATTCGCCGGCAAGCCCGCCATAACGTTATACTCTCTTTTGGAAATTCTCCCCGGCAAGCCAAATGTCAAGGAAAAGATGAGCGAGGTTTTGAGCATAAGTCAGGCTTTTATTCCATAACGCAGTTAAAATCTCCGCAGTCCATCACGCAACGAACTGAGAGTCCAGTTGATTTTGAAAATTCTGAATGATATATGCCATCTAGGTCTGAACTCATATATTTGTATTTGCCATAAGGACCGCTCACATCGCTTGTCCACCAATATCCTTTTTCGCCACTTTCTGCAAAACCCTGAGATTTGGTAAAGCCACCTGGCAATGCGGAAAAACCATAACTGTCTTCCCCATTCCACTGTTTTGATTTGAGTTTTTTAGCCGCAAAAATGCCCCCCGAACTCTCTATCAAATTCATCCAATCATTGTGGCTAGACAAACGCCAAGGAGAGGGGCACGCTGTTTGAGCTATATCCCAATCGTAAAGCCTCCCGTATTTATTGCAATTTTCGGGTTTATTTTCATAGCAAAAACTGCCTTTTGCATTGTAATTTAAATTCTCTGTCATCCACATAGTGTTGTTAACTTTAATTACACTGTATTGTTTGTTGCTACGAGTATCTGTGAATATTTTGCTGATTTTTTTAACTGGTGGATTTTGTATGCAAAGAACAGAGAGACCCGCAGATCTATCTTTCAAGGTACTGGAAAAGCCTCCCGAAGGCGATAAACTCCGAGCCTGAGCAGAACCTGTAGCCTCAAATATTGTGGATGTCCACCACAAACCATTTTCTTCCAAATTGCGCCAGCGACCTATTTTTTCTCCGCTTCTCTGCTGCTCCAAAGTATATTCATGCGCATCGTTGTCGCGAAAGCCGCCTTTTAAAGCGGAAACGGCAGCAGCTGCAAGGCCCTTGCCCGCAGATTTTTCCAATTCATTCCACTCAAAATCGCTAGGCAAATGCCAACCGTTGGGGCATACCTTAGACGCGGTGCTCCAGTCGTATAAACGCCCGTATTTTTTGCAATAAAAATCATCGTCTTCAAAACACCAAGAATTGCCTATGCTCGTTTTGTAATTCATATTTTCTGCCATCCAAACTTTATTGCCTATTTTGGCTGTTTTGTATTGGCTCACATCGTTTGTTTTGCCAGTTTTAGGAATATTCTGAACACAGCGAACCGAATAGCCAATGGATTTATTTGTGATTTTTTCATCAAAGTTATTTTCATTTGCCTTAATATGCCAAGTATATACATCGTTAATTCCATACTCCGCTATGCCCCACCAATTTCCAGATTTTTCTATATCCAAGAATTTGTATTCATCTGCGGACACCGTATGGCTATATTCGCCGCTTAAACTCCCGCCGAGCATAGCGGAAAACTCCTCCTTTGATACCTCGCTCCATTCGCGCCGCGTGGGTAAATGCCAACCGCTGGGGCACGCTTTAACAGCGGTGTTCCAATCGTATAAACGCCCATACATATTGCAGTTGTAATCATCGTTTTCATAGCACCAAGATTTTCCGGTTTTATAGTTTAAATTTTCTGCCATCCAAACCTGTTCACCGATTTTTACGGTTTTGTAGAGTTTTATATCATTTTTCTTTTCGCTTGGTTTAGCTTTAATATTCTGAATGCAGCGAACAGCCAAATTCGCAGATTCAATTTCAGTTAATTTATTTATGCCCCCAAAACCGGAATTTACAACTACATAATAAACCAAAGAGTCCACACTGCTACTGGTGACTGCCCACCATTTGCCCTGCGTATTCCACCCGATTTTCGCTTTGAGTTTGGGATCCATTTCGCTTAATTCTTTTTTTAAATCTTCCCAAGCATTTTTGCTAGGCAAACGCCAACCGTATGGGCAAGCCTTTTGCACGGAATCAAAATTGAAAAGTCTGTTCTTTTTGTAATTTAAATCCTCCGCCATCCAAACCCGCCCGCCTAATTTTAAAGTTTTATATTTCTTTTTTTCGCGGAAATCTGTGAATGTGCCTTTGATATCGTTTAGCGTTATTTGAACCTCTTTAGCGATTTTAGCATTTTTATTATCTTTAGCAGGTTTAATACTTTTTGGCGCATTTTTTTGAGCAAATGCAAGGCAGGCAAAGAGCAAGAATAAAAAGGTGATTTTTTTCATTTTAGTGGCTATTGGTTTCCTTCCACAGTATCCTACAGAAAATGCTTGTAATCCATATTCAAAACTTCACCTATGCGCATCGCCATCTTTTTGCCTATAGGTGCTCTGCCCTTTTCCATATCCGAAATCTGCTGCGGTTTTACGCCGATTTTTTTTGCTAACTCCGTTTGCTTCATTTCGCGCATTGTGCGCGTAACGCGGAGATGATCACCAGGCGTTATATTGGCGGTTTTCTTTTTCCACCAATCCCAGTCGTCTATATTCTCAGCAACTTCTTCCGCTGATTTTTCTAATGGTTCTTCCTTCATTTTTGGAAAAAGCCGCCTAGTCAGGTCAATGTAAAAAACTGGAACATCGCCTGTTATTCTAAACTTGCCCATCTTGCCGTTTTCAAGCGTATGGGGCACTTCCACGAGAGCCTGCATAAGTCACCTCTATTTTGATACCTTTCTCTGTTTCCACCCAGCAAGCCACCCATTTGTGAGCTATGTGGCAATGATGTGTGTTTGTCCCTTTGAGCAAGCCGTAATTAGGCCAGTTGTGCCTAATAGGACCATTTTGTTTAAGGTCTTCAACCAAAAGTTCAAATTGCTCAAAAGCAACTTTAGGAAGATCCCTAACGGATTTCTTTGCTGAATTTTTGACATCTACCTTAAACACATCTATAATATACATTTTTTTTGTGTAATGAGTACGAAAAACAAAACCCCCCCCTTGCGGGGGCTTGTTGCAAGGCAGACAGTTAAACCGCTCACTATGCAAGCTTAGTTTCTTTTTTACGCATTTTAAAACGATTACGCAAATTTTTGAAAATGCTCTCAAATATACTTGGTTTAACCATTATTGCATCATCCGGCAAGTCTGGATGTTCATCATCAAAATCTGGCTCAAAGCCTGAATCTTCAAGAACTTTGAGGCGAGCGTATAATTCCTCATTTAAAGGGAAAGCCTTAGCTGCCTGCTTTGCCGTCATGACATATACTTTATTTTCCATAATATAAAATATACAAAAAAACTCACCCCCTAAAACAAAACCCCCCTTGCGGCAGGCAAAGAGTAAGTTTTTTTTAAACCGAAATTTTCATCTCCAATTCTTTAAGTCCAAGCAAAATTGCAGTTTTCATAACATTTTGATAACCTACATTGAGGAAGCTGTCGACTGCCTGTGCTCGTTTTTGCATTGCAAGGGGAATGTCATTTAGAAAACCATATTCCTCACAAAAAGATTTAGCTTCTTCTCTAAAAAGATTTCTTTTTGGAGTGCCAACTTTTCCAAATCTAACATCCATAATTTCATCAACGCTTACTACTTTTCGATTTGCTTTCATAATACTCCTTCATTAAGTTAAGGGCTTTTTCCTCATTTGTCATTATTTTTTCGTCCCATAAACACTGCTGCCAAACTTGTAAATGCGATAATTGCAGGGACTATCGATATTAAAGGCTGCTTAAATAAAATACTTACTCCAAATATGGCAAGCGATACCAAGGCTACAATAAAAGCAAATATTTGTCCTTTACGACTTAAATTAATAGATTCCTCTAATAATTTGTCCTCATTTTTTCTTCTATGTTCAGCTTCTTTTTCTGCTAATGCAAGTATTCTATCTGCGGCTCCAGGCAAAGTTTGCTCATAACCAGAAAACTCTGCTGAGGTAGGTAATGGACCTTGATAAGCTATGGAATGAACAGTTATGTCTTTAGATTCATTTTCCATTTAAAACTACCTTTTTCATACTTTTTCCTATGTCCATTCCTATTTTTCCCCAGTCGCTTTTCAACGCTAAGTAATCTCGTTCAAAACCGCGAGAAAAGTCAGGAATAGCAACAATATTACCCCACATATTAAATGCTGAGGCATAACCCGAAAGAAAATGTTTGAGTTTACTCATAGTATAAAATATACAAAAAAACTCACCCCCTAAAACAAAAACCCCCTTGCGGGGGCTTGGAATTATTTACAATTAGGATGCAAATCATTGTAGGTATTAGCCGTTGTAAGGTAATTAGTATAACCACCGAAGTAAATATAATAACCTTCATCTCGTTTTGCTATTCCAGCTAGCAACGTAGAACAACTAGACTTACCCCATTGTCCACTATTGCTACAACCACTACCAGATACTGCTTGTCCATTAATTTTTATCTTATCATTTTCTCCCGACAAAATTTCTGTTGCACTTGTAGCAAAATAACATTTACCACCAGCAGTACCATTCGTTACATTTTGAGCAGCAGTTATAACATTTCCTTTTGCAATATCTCCACAATCTGCTTGAACATACTCACACGCCGATGCTGCTGTCCATTGAGCGTAAAGCGTAAGAGCAGCATCCGTTGTGTAGCTTGCTCCAGAAGCGTAAGACGTTCCGCTACCATTAGCTGCAGTATTCCACTTGTCAAAAGTGAAACCAGTTCTCGTGGGCTTGTCGGTAGTCAATGTTAACGCAGTACCCTGAGTTTTTGTTTGATTAGCAGGCGCACCCGTACCACCGTTGGCATTATAGGTCACGGTGTATGTAGTCGGCGCATTCTGTGTCCATTGAGCGTAAAGCGTAACATTGGCATCTGCTGTGTAGCTTCCTCCAGAGTTGTAAGACGTTCCAGTGCCACCTTGCACAGTGTTCCAACTAGCAAAAGTGTAGCCTGCTCTAGTAGGCTTGTCAGTAGTCAATGTTAACGCGGTACCCTGGGTTTTTGTTTGAGTGGTAGGCCCACCCGTGCCACCGTTGGCATTATAGGTTACGGTGTATGTAGTCGGCGCATTCGCTGTCCATTGAGCGTAAAGCGTAACATTGGCATCTGCTGTGTAGCTTCCTCCAGAGTTGTAAGACGTTCCAGTGCCACCTTGCACAGTGTTCCAACTGGCAAAAGTGTAGCCTGTTCTAGTAGGCTTGTCAGTAGTCAGTGTTAACGCGGTACCCTGGGTTTTTGTTTGAGTGGTAGGCCCACCCGTGCCACCGTTGGCATTATAGGTCACGGTGTATGTAGTCGCCGCATTCGCTGTCCATTGAGCGTAAAGCGTAACATTGGCATCTGCTGTGTAGCTTCCTCCAGAGTTGTAAGACGTTCCAGTGCCACCTTGCACAGTGTTCCAACTGGCAAAAGTGTAGCCTGTTCTAGTAGGCTTGTCAGTAGTCAGTGTTAACGCGGTACCCTGGGTTTTTGTTTGAGTGGTAGGCCCACCCGTGCCACCGTTGGCATTATAGGTTACGGTGTATGTTGCCACGCTGTTACTGCTGGTTCCTCCCGCACTAGAGCTATTTGCCAAGCTAGAACTGCTTATTGCCGCCACACTACTGCTACTCGTTGCGCTAGAACTGCGGCAGAGGGATTTTGTGGGGTCGTCGCATATATAGAATGTGCCATCACATTTGGCAGTTAATCCTTGACATTCCATTGTATCGTCATCAATATTATTTGCTTTAGCTTCAATCTTACTATACTCTCCTTTTATCGTGTTATTCCAACCATTGCCATTCCGTCCCCCTGGAGCATTAGTCCACTCAATATAACCCTTTATCTCGGTAACTATATCGCTCTTTATTTCTGTGCATTCCACCTTAGGTCTATTCTTATCAGGAACTGTCTTGTCTACAGTTCCTGTATCAAGATTAACTCTCACTTTACAAGTAAGCTTATACAACGGTTCGCCAGAACTACTGCTCGGTTTAGTTGTGCCCGATGAACTGCTGTTTTGTGGATTTGGATTTGAAGAAGAGCTGCCGCTTGCGCTTGCGTTTGCGCCGCTGCTTGAAACGTCTGGTGTTTTGTCAGAAGAAGAAGAGCTTACAGGTTTGGATGAACTAGAAGACCTTACAACTGAACTCATAAGCCATTCCATAAATTCTTGGTCGTATGTCAGCTTATCTTTGATGTTGCCTTTGGCATTCTTCACATCTGCCTGAGTCTCACGGTCGTCAATATCGTATGGAGTGCCCTTACCACATGCGATTATTATGGCAATTGTCGCTGTTGCCGCCAATGCAAGCGGCATCAAATTAATGAATTTAAACTTTTTCATCATAATAGTAATATACATTTTTTTACAAAAAAATGACATTCTCTAGTCAAAAAAACCGCTTTGTAGATTCAAAAAAACGCGATTTTCGCCTTTTTTAGTGATATTTACGTAATTCTTAGCAGAATATATTTGGTTGTATCCAAGCACAAAGTCAAAAGTCTGCGTTTTAAGCCTGATTTTGGGCTCCGCAAAAAGTCTTTTTGCCCCCATTCTGCTCCACGGGTTTGGTTCGCCGTCTTTTGCAAAACCACCTACCCAGAATATGCCGCTCCCCTGCCACTGCAAAGAAATACCCGCTTGCACAAGGCCGTATAAATGCGAAGAATTATCTGGGGTTTGCCACTCTTCCATATAGCTGCCCATTCCCATCGCAAAGCGGTAGCGATTATCCAAGGCAGGGTCGGAGTAATTGCCTTGTTGAAGCTCGTTTGGCAAAATGAATTTTCCTTTATCGGTTCTGCGGAAGTTTGCTCCGAATTCAGTTCCTGCGTTTATGGACATATATTCGTTAAGCGGCTCTGTAATTGAGAGAATGCCTTGGCTAGAGACATAAAGCGGAGCTTCCTGGTCGTAGCTATGCACAGAAACAGCCTTGAAACCGCCCATAAGCTGCGCCATAAAACCCTCTTTTGCAAACCATCTGTTATACCCTTCGCTTTGCCAAAGCCATTTAGCATAAGGGAACATGGAACTCACCCCCACAGGCTCGTACTCAAAGCCTATTATATCCCTATTCCCATCTTCATCAACTTCTTGACTATAAATGGGATAACCCGAAGCACCGCTTGTTATGTCTCTGCGTTCAAGTTCAACAGCGATTTGCAAACGGTCTTTTTCAATGCCAAGAATTATTCCAGTCCCGTTTTCTTTTAGCAACTTCATTTCTATATCATTAATTTGCCTTTGAAAAAAGGAGCTTGGTTCAAATTCATAAAATTTCGCCTTTGCAAAAAAATCACCGCTGCTCATAAAAAATCGCTCAAAGCGCAAATCTGGCTCAACGCCTTTCACCCCTTGCCCGTAAAAAGCCGTGAAATTCAAATTGTAGCCAAATTGGTTCACAAAACGAAAATTGGCATTTGCCGCAATGTTTGCACCCAAAAACGTACCGCCAAAACCTATAAGCGATAGCGATAACTGCGGGCTGCTCTCCGAGTTTATTTGCAACAAAGAACCTGTGTCCAAAACCAGATTCACCTCTCTATAAGAACCGTCTTCTTGCAAATTTTTCAAAAAATTGCGAACCCCAAGAATGCCTGTATCGCTAGGGTTCCAAAAACTTTTCAAATGCTCTTGAATTTCGGCGGGAATGCTGTCAAAAACGGGAATGTAAAGAAAGCGCGGCGGTGGTGGCGAGAGTTGGTAGTTTAAAGCCCAAAGCCCAGAGCTTTGGGTTATTTGAGCGAGACGCGAGCGGCGAGCTTGAACGGCTTGAACTCCGGCTTCATATAGGGAATCGGGATTTGGTTTTGAGTGAGGGCGAAAAATTATCAATGTGGAATCTTCGCGCCATAGTTTTTGCTGGTAGCGTTCCTCTGCCGAGCCATTTGTATCTCTTAGAGCAATGGGGGTGGAGAGAATTCCGCCCGCCACCGGAGGAAAGGGATAATTCTCCGTGCTATCTATTTTGCGAAAGGGTACTTTGGAACCTATATCGGAACGCCAAAGGCTTTCTTGAACTCTCAAATCAAAAAAAACCTGCCCAAAATACGGCTTGCTCTCGGTGAGTTCAACAAAAACAGGAGAGCCGTCTTCTTTGTGCTTTATCAGCCATTCTTTATGCCACAAAGCGGATTTTTTAGGCTGCTCTGCCTTTGGCAGAGAGTCCCAAGATTTAACCAACTCCCTTATCTGCGCCGAACTCCAGCCCGCACTCCACAAAGCACCCGCAAAAGCACCCCACTCGCTGCCAACGATTGTATCTATTGGTATTTGAAACCTCTCTATTTCGCTCAAAACCCCCAAATGATATTCAATGGAAGAATAATCTCCATTCATATATATCACCGCAGCATTTGTTTGAAAAAACAAAAGAACTGTGAATAAAATAATACGTGGCATTTTGGGCATATTTAAAAGATACAAATTTCCGGCTCAAGCACAATGCCGTGTTTTTTTTTCACCTCTTGAACCATTTTTTCCATAAGGGCTTTTACATCGCTTGCGCTTGCATTTCCCCTATTCACAATAAAATTCGCGTGAAGCTCGGAAACCTGCGCATCCCCCACCCTGCACCCTTTAAGCCCGCAAGAATCTATTAAATATCCCGCAGATAAACGGCTATCGGTTAGCGGCAAATTGCTTGTTGGATTTTTAAACACGGAACCCGCGTTTGGATATTTCAAAGGTTGCTTTTCGCGCCGCCAAGTCAAAACCTCCTTTCTGTTCTTGCTTATTGCATCTTTTGGCATCGGAGTAAAATCAAATTCAGCGGAGACAATAATTTCGTCCAACATTCTGAATACGCTGTTTCTATAAGAAAATTTGCACTCTTCATTTGTTCTTGTAACTATTCCACCATAAGTCGTAACAGAAACAACGCTTTTTATGCAATCGGAAATTTGCTGCCCGTGCGCTCCGGCATTCATAAAAATCGCGCCGCCAATGGTTCCAGGAATTCCTTCCAGTTTTTCTATTCCGCTTAGTCCTTTGTCTGCGGCAGCTTGAATAACATCGTGCAGGGATTTTCCAGCTTCCAAATTTTTCCCTATTTTAATAACCAAGCCATCATAACCATTGTCGCTAAAAAGAATATTGCTTCCATTTCCCAAAATGAAAAATTTTTCGCTGTTTTTTTTGCAAAACATCAACAACTCCCTAATTTCAGCGATGGATTTAGGTTCGGCAAAAAACTTTGCAGTCCCGCCAATTTTAAATGTGCTGTATTTTTTCAATGAGACATTTCGTGAAATCAACGCAAACCTCCGGCAAACCGTTATTATCAATATAAACCATATCCCACATCCCATATCCCATATCCCTTTGCATCTTCATTCTCCTCTCAATATCGCTCTCGCTCATTCCTTTTTTCAACAGGCGTTCTTTTCTTATGTTTTCATCGGCTTGCACAATCCATATTTGCTGCATTTTTTTCGCAAAATCTTGCCATTTATATAAAACGGCAGCTTCCACAAAGGGTGGGTTTATTTTTTCAATTTCACTCTGCAAAAGCGGGTGAACAATGCTCTCCAAAAGGCAGAGTTTTTGCTCATCGTTAAAAACAATTTGCGAAATATAATGGCGATTAACTCCGCTTTCCAGAATAGCCTCATCCCCAAACTCCTCTGCAATTTTTTTTCTCAAATCCGCATTTTCCCTGTAGAGCTTATGGGCAAGGGAATCGGCATCCAAAACCTCAAAACCCGCCTCCCTAACAACAGATGCCACAAGAGATTTCCCAGAACCTATTAAACCAGTGATGGCTAACATTGAAAAGAATTTAGAAATTTGTATATTACTAATATGGCTCCTATGTCTAAACCTTATCCCTCAGGGTCGCAGTGGCAGCGCGGCTAGCATTGTCATTTTTATGTCATCAAAAGGAACTATGACCTAGCTATCAACGACTTAGAAACGGTATTAAAAATTAGCCCAAATTATGACAACGCCAAACAACTCCTTAAAGAAATCCGCCAAGCGTAGCCAACCGTCCAAAATCCGTCTAAACACTGTTTTTGTGAGTGGCATACTGCATTTCATATTTTATGTTTCATATTTTATGTTTTTTACTATATTTAGGGTATGGACACAAAACCTAAAAACCCGTTTTTAATATCTGGCTACCATAGCCCCGCCTATTTTTGCGACAGAGCCGCAGAAACAAAACAAATAATATCCGCATTGCAAAACGGCAGAAATATATCTTTAATAAGCCCGCGCCGCATTGGAAAAACGGGGCTTATACACAATGTGTTTTATTGCCTAAGGGAGAAGGATAAAAATTCAAACTGCTTTTACATAGATATTTTCGCAACTCAAAATCTGCTTGAATTCACAAACCTTTTAGGCAAGGCCGTTATTGGGCAATTAGAAGGTAAACCGCAAACAGCCATAAAGAAAATAGCCAGTTTCTTTAAAAGTTTCAGACCTCTATTTTCATTTGATTCCCAGACAGGACTACCTACGGTTTCTTTAGATATTAAATATGAACAAGCACAGAATAGTTTACAAGAAATTTTTTCATATCTTAAAAAGAGCGGAAAAACTATTTACATAGCCATAGATGAATTTCAGCAAATTGTGGATTATCCAGAAAAAGGAGTAGAAGCTCTGCTCCGTTCTTATATGCAATTTTTGCCTAATGTTCATTTCATTTTTTCTGGAAGCAAAAAACATCTGATGGATGCAATGTTTTCTTCGGTTAATAGACCATTTTATCAAAGTACGCAAAAAATAATTTTAAAAGAAATAGAAATTGAATCTTACAGAAAATTTGCAATGGCTTTGTTTTCAAAATACAGAAAAAAATTACCAGCAAAAGTATTTGACTTTGTTTATGAAAATTTGCAAGGGCACACGTGGTACGTTCAATTGGTTCTCAATTTATTATTTGCTATGGACAGAACAAATTATTCTGAGCAAAACGCAAAGGAAGCGATAAATGGAATTTTGCAAGAAGAAAACGCAACATATAAAACCTATTGCGAAATGATAACCAGAGGACAATTATACTTGCTCAGAGCAATAGCTAAGGAACATAGCGTAAAATCTCCCTATGAATACTCTTTTATGCAGAAACACGGTTTGAAAGCTGCCAGCAGTGTGAAATTAGCACTCAAATCTTTGACGGATAAAACCTTAATTTTGAAAGGTGAAAATGGTTATTATTATGTTTATGATAGATTTTTCTCATTATGGTTGAGGGGTTGAAGGTATAAAGTTGTTTTACCCTAAAAAAATTTCTATATTACCCCCATGCCTAATATAAATGTCTCAGAAATTTGGAAACAAATCCAAGCTCCGGGTTTTAACCCAGAGCGTGATGCGGCGCTTGTGGAACAGGTGAAACAAGCGGCAATTAGTTCAACGGAGCCTGCTGTTGTGAGTTTTGGCACAAGCGGTTGGCGCGGTGAAATAGGTTCTGAATTCACGCTTAAAAATATTCAGGTTGTGGCAAAAGCCATTTTGCAAGTTTACAGAGAGGCAGATGCAGCCACTTTTGAATCGCTTGGCGTAAATTCTTTTGAAGAACTGCAAACAAAAGGCTTGATAGTCGGGCACGATAACCGCTTGCTCGGCAAAGAATTTTGCGAAGTGGTTGCAGACCAATTCATAAAAGCGGGCATAAAAGTTTATTATGGCGGCGAAATGCCAACGCCGGAATTCAGTGCGGCAATAGAGCTTTTGGGTGCGGCTTGCTCGGTGAATATGACCCCTTCCCATAATCCAAATCATTACAATGGAATAAAATTCAATCCCGCAGATGGAGGCCCAGCAGGTCCAGAAATCACGGATAAAATTACACATAACTCAAACGAAATAATGAAAACCCACGTTTGGGAAAAAATGGGCAACATAAATTGGGAAATAATAGACCCAATTAAAATCTATAAATTATTCTCAGAAAAACAGGGAACAATAAAATACGGCAGAATTCAATCTTTGCTCTCAAAAGAAAGCATAGACTTGGTATGCGACCACGTTCACGGCTCAACAAGAGGCAGGCCTGCCGCATTTTTGAACAACCCACAGTGCCTAACCAGCCTAAGAACCGAAACAGACCCCTTGTTTGGCGGCATCGCTCCAGAACCATCTTCTAAAAACCTCGCTGGTGTAAAGCGCGTTTTAAATGAGAGCAAAAGCCGTTTTCGCCTAGGCGCAATTTTTGACCCAGACGGCGACCGCATTCGCTTTTACGATGGCACAAGAGAAATAGATATGAATAGTTTTGGCGCAATAGCTTTTCACTATATGGTGACTTGGCGCAAAGAAGAAGGCGTTTTAGCAAAATCTGTTGCAACATCTAATTTTGCAAATATTATAGCGACAAAACTCGGAATCCCTGTTATGGAAACCCCAGTTGGCTTTAAAAATTTTCGCCCCTGGCTAAAGAGAAACGCAAATCCAAAAGCCTTGATAGCCTTTGAAGAATCCGATGGCATAACAGGGCTAAACAACACCTTGGAAAAAGACGCTGGCTTTGGGCTTTTGCTTGCGCTTGAAATTATGGCAGTGACAGGCAAAAATCTGGGCGAATACTTAGACCTCTTATACTCAGAATATGGTCGCCTTTACCCAGAACGCTCAGGCTTTGAAGTTGATAAATCCTTGGTTGGTGCTCCCCTGCTGGAAAAAGTTCATAAAATAGCGGAATCTGCTCAACCAGGTACGCAAATTTCCATTGGCAGCAAAAACAAAAGCGTTAAGGAACTTATAACCATAGACGGCGTTAAAATAATATTCACAGACGATTCTTGGATGCTAATTCGCCCAAGCGGAACAGAACCAAAAGTTCGCATTTACGCCGAATGCCGCGACCTAGAAGAAAAAGAAGATATGTTTAAAACGGCACAGAAATTATTTTTTAGTTGAAAATTTATAGTGCTTCACACTCTAATACTAGCTGCCGGACTAGGGACAAGGCTTCGCCCCTTAACCGAGCGAATAGCAAAACCTCTTATTCCAATAGGGGATAACTGCCCACTTGGAAGGCAAGCATTGCTTGCAAAAAAAATAGGCTCAGAAAAAATTCACGCAAACGCTCACCATTTGGCAGAGCAAGTACAAAACGCAGCCACAGAACTCGGCATTGATAAAGTTTGGTTTGAGCCAGAAATTTTAGGAACAGGCGGCCCAATTCAAAGAATGTATAAAGAAGGAGAGAGAGGCGAACTCCTTGTTTTGAACGGAGACTGCGAACACAATTTAGACGTTGAAACCTTTTTGAAAAATGCAAGAAATTCAGGAGCTACTTGCGCGCTTCTCGCAATAGACAATCCAGAGATAAATACGCTCTGCATTAAAGATGGGCGTTTAGTTGGCATTGAAAACAAATTTGGCGAAAAAGGCACGGAAAAGGCAACATTCACAGGCATATCTTGGTATTCAGAAAAGGCTTGGGAACAGGTAGCAGAAAGAGATATATGGAATTGTTGGGCAAAACTGATAAAAAAAGGTGAAAATCCTTTTGTGCAAATAGCAGATAAAAATTCGCTTTGGATAGATATTGGCTCACCCAAAGGCTTGATGAAAGCAGTGTCCAGCAAAAATCCAGATTCTTTTGCCGCCGCCGGTTCCGCAGGTTCGGGAAGAAAATATTACAGAATGTCAAGCGCGGGGCATTCTCTTATTTTGCAGCAATCCTACGAAGGGGACCCAGATTTTGAGCGTTTTGTTCGCTATGGAAAATTGTTCAACTCTTTGGAACTCCCAACACCGGAAATTTACGCCGTTGACGAAAAAGAAAAGCGTGTTGTTATGCAAGATTTGGGTTCTGTTAGACTTTATGATGCAACTCAACCAATGCTCCACTACCCCGCTGTTCTGGAAAAGCTGATTGTTTGGCAAGAGGCGAGCGAGCGAGCCTTTTCCCTTGACAACGAACTCGCAAACAGAATTTTTGACGAAAACTATTATCTTTGGGAAACATCTTATTTTGCAGAAAACTATTTGCAAGCTCATCTGGGATATACCGAAATCCCAGCGGATTTATCCGCATTTTTCAAGAACTTGGCAAAAAAGGCTGTGGCGCAGCCAAAAGTTTTGATGCACAGGGATTTTCAATCGCAAAACATAATGATTTATGGTGAAAATAAAATTTCATTTATAGATTTTCAAGGTGCAAGGAACGGTTCTATTTACTATGACGTAGCTTCTCTGTTATGGGATCCATATATGATGCTCCCAGCAGAGACTGTTAAGCAATTATTTGAGCTTTGGTTTAGCGCAAACCCGCTTTTGAAAAACGTTTCGCTTGAGAATGCTTGGGAAGATTTTTTAGTAGCAAGCACTCAGAGACTTATGCAAGCTCTTGGTGCTTATTGTTTTTTGAGCAAGAAAAAAGGGATAAAATCTTTTGAGCAGTATATAGAGCCAGGGGCTAAGAGATTGGGAGAGGTAGTAAAAATTAATTTCTAAAAATATACGCATATTTAATAAAAATGCTTGGCATTTCTGTTTTTATAGATTTACCTGCATAAGTATGATTTTTTGCGCCAAAATATTTAACGCCAATGAGACAAGTGTGATTGCCCACTAATTCTCTGTATCTAGTTTCCAAGCCTGCTGCAAAATCGTAAGCAGCCGATACACTATACATATATCCTAGGTCGCTATCAATTTCAATATTTTCTGTTGTCATTTCTACCGTAGTAACAGAAATCCCAGCAGATAAACCAATTTGAATAATAGATAAAGGATAGAAAATCAAACTAGGGCCAAATACATAGGTGGTAAAATTAACATCGTTATCAAGATATAAATCGTTGATAACATCATGTTCAAGCATATCTAAATCAGCCGCAACATACAAAGGAAAAACTTCTGGACCAAAAGGGCCATATCCAATTTTAATATCAAACTCAAATGCGTCTTCTCTTACATTATTGAAAAGTAAAGTATTTGCTTCTTTAACGTAGTCCTTGTTACCTATTTTCGTTTTAATTTCTCCCCATCCGAATCCTGCATCAAAATAAGGTCCCCTCGCTGAAGCGAAAGTTATAAATGCAATGACAAGCAATAAAGATTTTTTCATAAAGATTCTAATTTTAAAGGATGTGGCAGTCGAGAAATATATAAAGAATTACCATCCCAAGTGTAAGATGGTGCCATAAATTTGATGCAGTCAAGTTTGGAGCGGTTTTTCGCCTGCACGCACATAAGAGGTCTTGGGGGCAAAATTTCATTTGGTATTGCAAAGAATTTAGACCCGCCATTTTTAGGAATTAATTCATCATATAAAACATAGTCTGCTCCATCCCAAGTTCTAATAACCACACTAGTTATATCGTATTCGCTCCAATTAATGACTAAAAAAGAATCAGCTCCATGAAGATAAAACTCATCTGTTTGGTATGGATCAGCAGAATCAGCACCACAAGAAATTGTAAACGCCACAACAAACACTATGCTTGTAAATAAGAGAAAATGTTTCATATTTATAAATATAGTAAAGTAAATCAATTAAATCTGAGCATCACAGCTATTTCAAAGGAAAGAGTTTGGCGAGTATGGGCATCGCCATCTTGTAACTGTTCTCTTAAACGCCTATATTCTATATAGGCACTTGCGCTTGCAAGTTTGTTAAAAGAATAACCTGCGCTTGGGCGAAGATACCATTCGTGCGAGCGATTTGTAACGTTGCGGTTTGCTCTTTCGAGTTCGGGAGTATAGCTTGTTTTTTCCCTGCCATCTGTAGTTTTCACCACAGCGTGTACCCCAGAAGCTGTTCCGCTTTCAGGATCATAAGGGTCAAAACCTTTAATAGGAGTATAGTCTTCCTTAATAAGTTTTCTATAACTATAACCGCTTGAGAGTTTCAAATCTATATCGTTATCTAACCTTATGTACCAACGCCAAAGCTGAAAACCTCTTTTGGCTCTAAGGGCATAAGCTATTGAAAGTTCGTCTCCAGCGGCATAGCCTCTATCCACTGTTTTGTCAATATATAGCCAGGGAATTGTTATGTAATAATCTTCATCAACTTCTTTCCAACCTCCCGTTTCGGGTAATTCCATTTTTGCTCGCCTCACCTGCTCTTCCATTTTTACCCTAACGCTGTTATCTATGCGAATATTGCCCTGCGTTAATGCGCTTATGCGAATTATAGGGTTAAAATCTATTGTGGTTTGCCATTCATCCTCTGCGCTCTGATAAGGGCGAACCGTGTAGCGTTCTTGATAGTCAAAACGGTGCGAAGTTGAAAGGCTGCGAAGTTTGCCATTGAAAAAATCAAAGCGATGCGCAAAATTTGGCACATTCACACCAATTCCAAGTTTTGGCCAAGTTGTTGTCGTATCTATGTACAAAGGATTTTCTCTTGTTTGCCTAAATGTTTCATTCCAAGTTAAATCACCTTTAACACTAATATCCCACCAAGGCAAAGTGAGTGAGGTGCTATTTGTTAAACTGCGCCTAATGCTATGTTCAAAACGCCCCTGATACACAATAGTATCTGTATTCTTGTTTCTGTACTGCGCAAAACCTTCATAATCCTCCCTTGTTTTTAGCCCCATATCGCCGCTCATTAGGTTCCAAAAACCTCTATTGCTGTAGCCATCGCCAAGACCAAGACCAAATAGATAGTACTGAAAGGGATCCACGCCTTGCTCTTCGTATAATTGCCAAAGCGCAAAATCTTCGCCATTTGTTTGCAAATCTACGCTCCACATACTGCGAATTTCTTGCCACTTCAATTTTTCAAAAAAATTGCTAACAGCGTTTTTTCCACCTATGCCAGCAAGTTCTTGTAATCTTAAACTCGGAGAAAATTCAAAGCGGTTATTTTGTTGAATTGTCCAAAAATTCTTCGAAAGCGTTTCTTCGTTATAAAAATTAAAGTCTTTTGGAATGGATTTATTCTGCGTAAAGCCGCTGTTAAAAGAAAATCTCATTGGCAAAAATGGAATCCAATCTGCCGAAAAATTTGCCCTGAAATCTTGCCTGCGATTTCGCTCATTGCGCAAAATTCCATAAGTCCTGCCATAATCCCTTGAACCAACGCTGTCTATTTCATAAGAATAAGCGGTTTGGTATATGGTATCTTGCGCCCCTGTGGTATCGTTGGTAATAATTTGCAAGGGATATTCGTAAGAAACTTCTCTAACATAAATTCTTTTATCGGTGTGGTCGTAGTCAAAAATAAAGTTTTTGGCAAATAAACCACCCTCACCACTGGGGCTAAAAAAATCTTCCTTCACAAAAGCCTGCCTATCACCACCTGCATACATATCGCGGTTTATATTTAGAGTGTAATTGAGGTTAAAGAATGGCAAAATATTCCAGCGAACATCTGCTTTATGAGCTAAATCAGTTGTGAAATTCGTTATTTTTTCCACCTGAGGTTCCATAAAATTCGGGTCTCTCTCTTGATTTTCAGTTCTGCTATAAGACAAGTCCATCACCGTTAAATCAAAGGTTCCTGGCCACAACTCAACGGGTAAGTTTTTATTGCCAAACAGATAAGTGTTGCTTCGTTCAAAAGGTGCTAGTTTATATTCCAAAACAGTGTTGTACTGATAAAGGCTGTCTGCGATTTTTGCTGAACGCCGCTCTGTTTCTCTATAAGAATAATTCAAGGCTGGGCGTTCCAAAAACGCTTGTCCTAAAATTTCTTGAAAAATATTATCGCTTTTTTTGTAATCTTTGCTAAAACCAATAGATACAGATCTTGAACGGGAAAAACTCTGATACCCCTTGGACTGAGAAGCCTCTCTTAAAGAATGTTCTTCGTTTGTGTCTTTAACTTCCAAACCAGCAGTTGCAAAATCCCCAAACATATCAAAAGCGTTATCTTGGCTAAGAGAAATGTCATCGTCTGGTTTCAAATAGGGGCGAAGAGTTGTGGAACTGTAGCTAACCCCGAAAGGCAAGCGCAAGCCGTAATCGTCTTTGAAAAATTTGTTTATGTTCAGGCTTGCTGTTCCATTTACATCCATTCGGGTATTCGCTTCGCTGAGAGTTGGCTTTGGGCTTTTTCCTTCTGATTTAAGAGTTGCAAAATTCCCGTCTTGATAGCGCAATTCGCCAGAAATGGAAAATACATCGGAAAAATCAAGCTGCCCGTGCGTTCTTGCGGCATAGCCCCAGGCATTGTTTATCCCAGAAAGCCGTAAATCGTTAATCCAAAAAGTTCCATCCAAATCTTCCAAAGATGCATCGTTATCTGCTATAATAACAAAACGTATCCAATTAATTCCACTGCTAGAAGGATTCCCCACCACTTTTATAACTTCTTTTCTGCCATCTCTTGTTAAAGTGTCTATTTTTGTATTAAAAAACTCTCTGCCTATTTTCAAATTTGAAAATTTGGAAAGCGGAAGCGAAAAGGCATTTGCCCTCCAATTATTTTCGTGGCAATCCTGAATCCGCTCTCTATCGGTGCATTCAAGTTTTTCTGGCTTAAAAGACCATTCGTAGTAATCTTGGCTGCCATCTAGCCCACCGCGACCAAATTGCAAGGCAAATCTCACAGGAGTTTTTGCCGCTTTGGTTTCGTAATGTATTTCCATTTTAATATTTTCGTAAGAAGTGAAATCTTTAACTTCGTTTTCAAAAAATTTAGTAGCACTCACCGCCTGCCCAGGATGCAAACCACCATATTCCAAAAGCAGGCTCTGTTCCTTTAAAGGAGCACCGGTATTTTGGTCTCTCTCCAGCGGTGTATTTGGCGACCTGAAATAAGAACCCAAATTATCGCGGTTATTTATCACCTGAACCCTTAAATAATTGCTATCTGGAACAACCACTGCACCCGGAGCATTAATTTCTGCATTTATTTCTCCTGTCACATTTTCAGTAACAGGATTAGATACTATTCCAAACTCATTGCTTCCAGAATTTTCTATCCATTCATTTCCAACAATTTTAAAATCAGCTATTTGTACTCTACCCTCTGCAATACCCTGCCCTAAATTTCCATACCAAAGCCTTGTGGAAACAGCCTCTGACAAAATATTCACCGCAGAAACACCGGTGCCAGACACTATTGTATCAATTTTATCCAAGGGAATGCGAAACCTGCGCCAGCCATTTTGCAGTTTTTCAAACTGGGTTGCATCTTCCGTGCTTAAATCTATTCTATAGCGCACAAAGCGAATTTCGGTATCCAACTGCCCGTTGCGATTTATGTCTTCGCTATCAAAAGTTCTCTCTCCCGCATTGCCCTTTGTGCCGTTAATCTGAGGTGGCGGGTCGCTCAAATCCAACAGATTGGCATTGAACTTATCTCTTGCAATATCTGTGTTTCCACCTGCCGCATTTTCTGCCTTTAAAGTATCTGAGCGGCACTGGGCATAACGGCAATCCCAATTTACCAACTTTCCATCCACTCCGGCGGCGTGTCCCAAGCCCAAATCGTTAAGCGGCTGCGTTGTGCCCAGCAAAGCCTCGGAATACAGCATATTGTTATCCGGTTCATAACCATTTATGCTTATAGCTTCGCTAATCAAACCCAAATCAACATACAAAGAACCCACATTTCCCCTAACCACCATTTCTATATATCTCTTTTGCGATAAATCTTGATAATAAGTGCCATTAGGTCGCATAACTCCACCCCAGCTTTTGCCACTTAAATTATCGTTTGGCCTCAACCTAAAACTCAAAATAGTTAGTTCCCTGTTATCCACATCGGTATTTCCAATCGGAGTGTAAATATTCCTGTAACGCATATAAGTATTGCTGTGCCACACAAATTCCCCAGCGTATTTGTAATCCAAATGTTCTATATATGTGGACTGGTCGTCTTCTGTTCCTCCAGGTGGGCTTGCCTTGAACCACATAAGCCTAGAGAGCGGATATTGCAAGCCTAGCGAGCTTCCCTCAAAATCATCTATCAAAGCAGATTTTCTCGCATTTGTATTTGAGTTATGATAGCTTGCCGCTAGCTCTCCCTCAAAACTCCATCTTGATTTTTCTTTAGAATCTATGAAAGGAACGGCATTTATCATTTTATCCATTATTTGCGAACTATCCCTTAAACGCAAATTTGTTCCAAACAAAAGCCCAGAAAAAGGCTCTCCGCCAAGACGCGGATTATCAGTGCTGACATTTTGATTTTTGTAAAGAGCGGTTAAACCAAAAATAGAACCCTCTGCAAATGTCTTTAATGGATATTCGGCTCTCGCTCCTAAAAGCAGTTTGCTTTGAAGCTCAAAAAGAGGTTCACATTCAAAATTAACTGTTATCTCCTTGTTCGGATCCAAAGCGCGCTCGCTTATAAGCTCAATTTGCCCAAGTTCATAGTTTATCTGATAGTCCACATCTCTAACTAAAACTTCTGAACCTGCCTTTAATTTTTCCGAATTCGGAGCAATATCCAAGCAACCTCCACCTCCAACCGAATAACTGCTGTTTGGGTCTCTAACGCTTATGCTTGTGCGCCTGCGTTTTCCAACAGATTCAAAATAATAAAGGGGCTGATAAAGATTCAAACTACGAACAGGCATTGTGTAAAGCGAAGCCATTGTTGCAGAAGAATCCACATTTCTCAAAGGCTCAAGGCAACGTTCTCTGGCGGCGGCGGCAGCATTTGCATAAGAAAGACCTCTATTATTTACATACCAGTTTATATCCCTGCAAGGCAGTTGCATCTCTCCAGTATATTCACCGCCTTCTTTGAGAAATATATAAACATCGGTTGTCAAAATGGTTCCATTTGAAGTATCGGCAACACCAAGTGTTTTCAAAAAATCAACTGCGGTTCTTGAGCGGTCTTTCATTTTCAAAATAAAATTACTCGCATTCTCAGAAGAAATCCCAACATTGTAAGTATTTCTGAGCATCAGTTTTTCTATGTCTATCAAATCAGAAGATGCAACATCGTATTGAACAAGCAAAACTTCATCTCCGTTTCTAACCGCAGATGTTGAGCGGTTTGTTGGATCGTTAGCCCACGAAACAGCTACGAGCATGCTTTGGTTTCCGGCTTTAAGCCGCAAAATTCCAGTGTTTGCATCAAAAACATAATCCGTTCCGCTTTGCATTTCTGTAAGCGGCAGTCCAGTTTTTCTAACAGGAGTGCTGCTACCAGGTGGAAAATATACGCCAACCACATTTTCTATAGTTGTATTTTTGTTGTTTAAAGCACTTCTTTTATAAACCTTTAAGCCGTCTAATTTAAGCCGCGGTGGATTACCGCCATTTATTTTTGCATTTATATAAGCTTCTCTCATGCTCTGAGTTAAAAAATAATATTTGTAAGCACTGAATTGTTTATCTGGAATTTGGAATTCTGTGCTTTCATCTTTGCCTCTTATGGCATAACTCTCTTGGCTACCTGCATCTTGAGAGGCAATTGTGGTTAAACGCCAGTTGCCAAATTTCATATCTGCCTTTATTCCAAACAAACCCTGATGCTGCTCTGCATAACCTGTTAGCTCAGTGCCAGCTAAACTTAAAGATGTGTTGCCCGCTTCCAGCCTTTGCAAAACATAATCTTCAAACTCGCCAGGCGTAGCCTCTGCATAAACTATGCGAACCCTGTTTCTCACGCCAAGCCCACCCTCGCTGTTGTTCAATTCAACTGTAATATTCCTGCCAATTTTACCCTGCACAATAAAACTCGGAACATAAGAAAGGCTTGGGCTTGGCCAAAGGCTGTTCTCGCGGCTGCCAGGAGCATCGTCTAAAATTCCCGCGCCGTGAAAGCGAATGTCCATTGAACCTTGCAACAAAAGCTGCGGGCGATCAAAGCCAAAATCTTTCATCCAATTAGGTATTTTCATCGGAAGCGATATATTAAATAGAGAGCCTTCCTCGTCATCGCTTGCTCCCCCATTATTTTGCCCAATAAACGAATTTAGCCAAAGCCTGTTGAAGCCTATATCATACATATCCATTGAATAGTCTGCAAGTTCGGGATAATAAGCCTCCCAAAGAGGCAGAGTATCTCTGCTTATGCTATTTGCCGCTCCAGCCTGCACAACGCTTGTTCTGCTCTCAAAATCTATCCCGTGCTCATAAACCACCGCTGGCTTGGAAGACTTGAGCGGTGCCCCGCTAGAAATTCCCTTTATTGGAAGCAACCCATTAAGCGGCTCTGCCTGAGGCGGCAGAGGAATGTATTGTATTTGACTTTTTGCAACGGAATCTTTCGGCTCTGCAAAACAAAAGCCTACCCACAGCAGAAACACTGCTACAATTACCGTTTTGGGAAACATTGTTTTTGAAATTTAGAAAAAATTAAACAATGTGAAATGATTTGGTGAATGTTTAGTTTTTATATTTCTGGTGGCGATATAATCTCTACGGGTAAAATAGATTCCATTGCATTTACAAGCGAAACCATACGCCTAGTTTTTAATTTGACAAGGTGAGTAAAATTCCAGCTCAACAGAATTCCAATTTCATTTAATGCCGCAACCGCTACGTGCAAAGCATCGTCAAAATATTTTTCTGGGAAAATTCCTTGTTTTACATAAATACTTGCCAAATGTTTAGTATTTTCTGTGAGCGGTAATACATTAAAATCTGATACGGCAAACAACAAGGAACTTTTTAAAGGTTCAGTAGCTCTTTGCAACTCTTCTAACACCAATTCTGATACATATACATCGCTAATGCTTTTATCTTTCAATTTTAACCAAGCTAGCTCTGTAGCAGATTTTCGTTCTGGAGTTCTATCGTCAAATAAAGCACTTACAACAGAAGTGTCCAAATATATTTTACTTGCCACTTAAAGCACCGAATTTATTGAAATAAGTTTTCAGCGCACGCATAATGTGCAATTCTCTTAGCATATCATCGTTTGGAAATTCCTCTTTTGCCTCTCCTTCAAAAGAAGCCACCACAGCCGAGTCTATTCTCATAGAGTTTGCAAACGATATATAATCAAACATAGTCATACGGATAATATAGAATAATGTTTTGTAGGGGCGTATTTCACTATTTGCAATAGTAGCCATTTTTAAGATTTTCCGCAAATTGTTTTTCAAGCTGCTCTATAGGGTATGTTTCCCCCCTGTCGTCTTGCTCTAGGCTTTTCTTAAATCTTTTGTTCATTTCTATTTCATCTAGCACACTAGGCACAAAGTTACCAAGCCCAAAAACATTCAGGGCATTTGCTATTTCCGTCTCATTCGCCAAAACCTCTGTTTCCGTTGCCATATACTTACCTCTCATTGGATAATGTAGAAAAAAAATTCTACATTTACCACTATGCTTTTCAATCCGAATTTAATACACGAGTTTTATGCAAAAATCCCCTACAGGGTTTTGGCAGCGAGGCAAGTTTTAGGCAGACCTATTACTTTAACGGAAAAAATTCTCTATGCGCACTTGATAGATGGCCGCGAAAACGAGGTTTATGCGCGTGGCAAGGATTTTGCAGAATTCCACCCAGACAGGGTGGCAATGCAAGATGCCACTGCTCAAATGGCGCTTTTGCAATTTTCAACGGCTGGCAGAGCAAGCTCTGCTGTCCCAGTTTCCGTGCATACCGACCATTTAATTCAGGCTCGCAAAAATGCAGCTTCCGATTTGTCAAAGGCAAAAGATGAAAACAAAGAAGTTTATGCGTTTTTGGAAAGCGTTTGCAAAAAATATGGGCTTGATTTTTGGGAACCAGGAGCTGGCATAATACACCAAGTTGTGCTGGAAAATTACGCTTTCCCAGGCGGTTTGATAATAGGGACAGATAGCCACACCGTTAATGCGGGCGGCCTTGGGATGCTCGCCGTTGGAGTTGGCGGCGCAGATGCTGTGGATGCAATGGTAAGTTTGCCTTGGGAATTGAAATATCCACGCATAATAGGTGTTAAATTGCGTGGCGAATTGAGCGGTTTTGCAAGCCCAAAAGATGTTATTTTAAAATTGGCAGGAATGTTAAAAGTTTCGGGCGGTACAGATTCCATAATAGAATATTTTGGCGAAGGAGCAAAAACACTTTCTGCAACGGGAAAAGGAACTATATGCAATATGGGCGCAGAAATAGGTGCCACTTGCAGCGTTTTTGGCTTTGATTCCTCTATGGAAAAATATTTAAGAGCAACAGACAGAGGAGAAATTGCAGATGCCGCCAAAAAAATAATCTCCTATTTGCGCTGCGATGCAGAGGTTGAAGTTGAACCGGAAAAATATTTTGACAAAGTAATAGAAATTGATTTAAGCGCATTAAAACCGCATTTCAACGGCCCCTTTAGCCCAGACCGTTCTTTTGCCATAGGCGAAATGGAAAAATCGCTTGAAGAATTTGAAAGCCCTCCAGAAATAAGCGCGGCTTTAATAGGCAGTTGCACAAATTCAAGCTACGAAGACCTTATAAGAGCCGCTTCCATTATTAAAGACGCACAGGCAAAAGGCATAAAACCAAAAGTTCCGCTATACATAAACCCAGGTTCCGAGGCAGTGCGAGCAACGGCGGAAAGAGATGGAATTTTGCATACATTCACAGATTTTGGCGCAACTGTATTTGCCAACGCCTGCGGCCCTTGCATTGGAATGTGGGCGAGAAACGACATAAAAAAGGGTCAAAAAAACAGCATCGTTCACTCATTCAACCGCAATTTTACCGGCAGAGCCGATGGCAACGAACAAACCCACGCATTTGTGGCAAGCCCAGAAATGGTAGTTATAGCATCGCTTTCTGGCTCTTTGCTTTTTAATCCAGAAACAGATACCTTAACGAATAAAAACTCAGAAAAACATAAATTGGCTTGGCCTTGGGGTGAAGAATTGCCAGAGAAAAATTTTGTCTCTAACCACGGAGTTGTGAAAATTTCTGCAGGCGATAGCTCTGTGAAAATTGCAATAGACCACGGCAGCAACAGGCTTCAAAAGCTGGAACCATTTGCGCCGTGGAACGGCAAAGATATTTCAAACGCAAGACTTTTGATTAAGGTAAAGGGAAAATGCACCACCGACCACATCTCGCAAGCTGGCGAATGGCTAAAATTCAGGGGGCATTTGGAAAATATTTCCGGTAATCTTTTGATAGGCGCACTCAATGCCTTTAACGAAGAAAAAAACAAGGTGCGTTTTCAACCGAGCAATGCCGAGATGACCGTGCCAAATGCAGCAAAAGCATATAAATCGGCAAAAGTTCCGAGCATAATTATAGGAGACGAAAATTACGGCGAAGGCTCTAGCCGCGAACACGCAGCTATGGAGCCGCGTTTCTTGGGCGTTGTGGCGGTTATAGCAAAAAGCTTTGCCCGCATTCACGAAACAAATTTGAAAAAACAGGGAATGCTTGCGCTCTGTTTTTCCGATAAAAACGACTACAATAAAATTTTGGAAAACGATACCTTGGAAATTTCAGGGCTTTGCGAATTTAAACCTAGTTGTCAATTCACGCTTATTTTGCACCACACCGATGGAACAAATGAAAAAATCCCCTTGAATCAGTCTTACAATGAAAGCCAGTGGGAATGGTTCAAGGCTGGCAGCGCGTTAAATGCCTTATGCAAAACTTCTCATTGAAGGCCGCAAAATACGACTTGGTTTCCAAGCCCCAAGAAGAACTTGCAGAGGGCTTGTTTGAACTTTCCCTAGACTATTTGCCAGATACCCCGCCTGCATTGCTGGATGTGGGTTGCGGAACGGGACATTTGAGCCTTGACTTGGCAAGCCTTTTCCCAAAAAATTTGGACTGCTTGGATATTTCCAAAGAAATGCTCTCAATTTGCAAAGAAAAATTGCAAGCAAATTTTCCAAACATAAAATGGCGACTTTTTGAAAACGATGCGGAAAATTTTGAACCAAACGAAAAATACGATGCAATTTATTGCAGTGCTACAATTCAATGGTTCAACAACATCCCTGCATTTTTGGCAAGAGCAAAAAAATGGCTGAACCCAAATGGCATTTTGGCAGTTGGCGCGTTTGGAGAAAAAACTCTCTGCGAATTGCACAAGGCATATCTTGAAGCGACAGGCAGGCAGTTGGAAACAAAAGCCAAATTTTATTCATTGGATAAATTAAAAACTATTTTCAAAAAATCCAGTTTTGAGCTTGAAGAATCTGCGGAGTGCATATACACGCAATCTTTTGAAAGCCCTATTGCAGCACTTAAAACGCTTGGAAATATGGGCGTTACAGGTGTTTCCAAAAAACCTCTAAATCGCGAAGAGGCAAAAAAATTAAAGGAATCTTTGGGCACAAATTTTTCTTGGGAATTGCTCGCTATGATATTTCGGGCAAAGGGAAACTCCCTCTAATAACCTTTATATCATTATCAATCAAACTTATCACATTCGTTGGGCAAAGAGGAACCTCGCCCATATCCGCAAAAATATCAACCCTATTTTTGAACACAGTCATTAACTCTTTTGGTTTTGTGAAAGCCTGATTTTCCTCTACTTTTGCGGCGGTGTTGAGCAATGGGTGTTCAAAATTCTCAAATAGCGTTTTGATAAAAATACCAGGTGAAATTCTAATTCCTATCTCTTGTCGGCTAACATCCAATTTTCGTGCTATTTGCGGGTCTGCTGGTAAAATAAATGTATAAGGCCCTGGCGTATAGTTTTTCAAAATTTGAAAGACAAAATTATTGACTTTGGCATATTCTGTAGCCATTGAAATATCGGGCAAGAGCAATGCCATAAATGCTTTTTTCATGGGCTTTTTCAAAGCGTAGAGCTTATTTATAGCTTTTTGGCTTGCGGCAGAGCAAGCAATGGCATAACCGGAATCCGATGGATACAGCAACAAAGCATCATTGTGAAGCATATCTGCTATTGTTTTGATATGCCTCGCCTGCGGCGTTTGATGATGTATTTCCAAATGGAGCATTTAGAAAATATAGTAAGTGTTTGATTTCTATATTCCCCTTGTGCTAATTAACGATAAGCTGAACGAAGAGTGTGCCATTTTTGGTGTTAATTTAACAACCGATGAGGCAGTTGGCGTTACATATAATGGATTGCTTTCGCTTCAGCATCGTGGGCAAGAAGGGGCTGGCATTGCTGTGGTGGAAGATGGGAGAATTTTTTGCCACAAAAACATAGGGCTTGTTAGCGAGGTATTCTCTGCCAAAAATCTTGAAACCTTGCCCAAAGGAAATGTTGCTGTTGGGCATAACCGCTATTCCACAACAGGCGGCAATATAAAAGAAAATGTTGGACCTTTTGTAACAGAATACCTCACCGGAAGGCTTGCCACTGCCCATAACGGCAATATAACAAATGCAAAAGAAATTCGCAAAATGCTAAAAAGCCACGGCGTTCGCTTTGATGCCACCAGCGATAGCGAGGTTGTATCTGCTTTGATAGCATATTGCATAACCAAAACACAAAGCGCAATTCTCGGCGTAGTCAAGGCTACCAATTCGTTGCAAGGAGCTTTTTCACTTGTGATAGCAAGCGGCAAGCACAAGCTCATCGCAGTTCGCGACCCTAATGGATTTCGCCCTCTTTGCATTGGAGAAAATGAAAGTGGATGTGCCGTTGCTTCTGAGAGCTGCGCCCTTGATACCTGCGGTTTCAAGTTTGTTAGAGATGTGCAACCAGGCGAAGTTGTTGTTATAGAGAATGGAAAAATAGCCTATCAAGGAAAACTCGCAGAAAAGAGCAAAATGGGTGGGCTGTGTATTTTTGAATATGTGTACTTTGCAAGACCAGATTCCATTATAGATTCTTTGAGCGTATATGAGGCTCGCTACAATATGGGTTATAGGCTCGCAGAGGAATATCCTGTGGATGCCGATGTTGTGTGCGGAGTGCCAGATTCCGGCTTGGATGCCGCAAGTGGATATAGCGCAAAAAGCGGAATACCTTTGGCAGCAGGCTTTGTGAAAAGCCGCTATGTAGGCAGGAGTTTTATTTACCCAACCCAAGCTCAACGAGTTAGTGCCGTAAGTCTAAAACTCAATCCCTTGGCTGTGAATATTCGCGGCAAGCGAGTTGTGCTTGTTGACGATTCCATTGTGCGTGGCACAACAATTGAAAAAATTGTGCAAAGACTTAAAAATGTAGGAGCGCGTGAAATTCACATACGAATTTCCTCCCCACCATTTCGCTATACCTGCCATTATGGAACAGATATAGACAACGAAGAAAATTTGATAGCCAACAAAATGAGCTTAGAAGAAATATGCAAAAAAATCGGCGCAGATAGCCTTGGCTATATAAGCCTCGAAGGATTAAAAAAAGCCTGCGAAAAATGCGCCCTGCCATTTTGCACTGCTTGCTTCACAGGGAGCAATAATTGTTCTAGAACAAAGAAAGACGATTTGGAATAGATGTGCTCACACGTCCAACTTATCCAACACCTTGTAGGCATTCTCCTCAATAAACTTGCGGCGAGGCTCAACCTCGTCTCCCATCAGCATTGAGAAAATTTGGTCTGCCATAATTGCATCTTCAACGCAACATTGTTTTAGCACTCTGGTTTCTGGTGCCATTGTGGTAACTGCGAGCTGGTCGGGGTTCATTTCTCCGAGACCTTTGTAGCGTTGCAAGTCGGCTTTTTTTCCGCTGGCTTTTATGGAACGCATCGCTTCGTCTTTGTCTTCGTCTGAAAAGTGATAGGTTTCTTGCTTGCCCATTTTTATGCGGTAAAGCGGAGGCATTGCCAAATATACATAACCGCCGTCAACTAGCGGGCGCATATAGCGGTAAAAGAATGTGAGCAATAATGTTTGAATATGAGAACCGTCAACATCGGCATCGGTCATTATTATTATTTTGTGATAGCGGAGTTTCTCTATCTTAAAATCGTCTCTTATGCCTGTGCCAATGGATAGAATCATTGTTTTGATTTCATCGTTGCTGAAAATTTGAACATCATTTGCTTTTTCCACATTCAAAATTTTTCCCTTCAAAGCGAGAATCGCCTGATATTCCCTTGTGCGACCCTGCTTTGCAGAACCGCCTGCGGAATCACCCTCAACCAAAAAGAGTTCGCATTTTGAGGGGTCTCTGCTCGAACAGTCCGAGAGTTTGCCGGGGAGCCCGCCGCCTTCTAAAATTCCCTTTCTGCTAACAGCCGCTTTTGCTTTGTGTGCTGCTACCCTGCCCTCTGCGGTGTTATAAACTTTTTCTGCTATTATTTTTGTTATCCCAGGATTTTCTATAAAAAAATCGTCTAAGGCTTTGAATATAGCCGTTTCAACAACGCCTTTCGCCTCGGAATTTCCCAGCTTTCTCTTTGTTTGCCCCTCAAACTGAGGTTGAGGAATTTTAATCGCAATAACAGCGGTCAAGCCTTCCAAAACATCTGCACCGGTTATTTCCACATCTTTTTTTGGCTTGGAAACTTTGCCAGCAGCGTGTTTCACAATTATCCTTGTGAGACCAGTTTTGAAACCAGTTATGTGAGTTCCGCCATCGTAGGTATTTACGTTATTCACAAAACTGAAAAGATTATCGGTATAGCTCTCTGTGTAGCGGAGTGCTATTTCCAATGGATATTGACCAGCTTCTGTTGAAATGACTATCGGTTTTTCAAAGAGAGGTTTGCGGTTTTGGTCTATGTATTCAACAAAAGAGCCAAGCCCACCGGGGTAATAAAACTCCTCTTTTTTCACAGCATAACCTTCCGGTTCGCTGGAAATTGTCCTCTCATCGCTTACAACCAAGGTCAAGCCCTTGTTCAAAAACGCAAATTCCCTAGTTCTTGTGGCTATGGTTTCGTAGCTGTATTCGGTTTCGGTGAAAATGCTCGAATCGGGATAAAATTCAATGGTCGTTCCGTGTTCTTCCATAGGAGCTGTGCCTATTTCGTATTGCGGTGCTATGGGGTTTCCCTTTGTGAATTCTTGGCGAATAACTTTTCCGCCTCTTGTGACTGTGGCTATCAGTTTTGTGCTGAGGGCATTTACGCAGCTCACGCCAACGCCGTGCAAACCAGCCGAAACTTTGTAAGCATTATCGTCAAATTTGCCGCCTGCGTGCAATTTTGTCATCACAACTTGAAGAGTTCCCACCTTTTCTTTTGGGTGAATATCAGTAGGAATTCCGCGCCCATTATCCACAACCTTTATGCCGTTGTTCGGCATTATAGAAATTTCTATTCTATTGCAATAACCAGCCAGAGCCTCGTCCACAGAGTTATCGACAACTTCCCAAACAAGATGATGAAGCCCCCTAGTATCCGTGCTACCGATATACATCGCCGGCCGAACCCGAACCGCTTCTAAACCTTCCAAAACAGTTATATTTGAACCGCTATAATTATTATCTTCAGACATACGGAGGTAATATAGAAAATTATTAAACACCTACAACCGCATATAGACGCACGGGGTTTGCATTTGGGGCAAATTTATCGTACTAATTCTGCTTCTGTTGCAAAAATGTACTTAGTTTTTCACACAACGCACTGAAAGAAAATTGGCCTTAACGCCGTTTCTGATACTATTCACATTCGCGCTATAGTACATGTGGTGGTAGGAAGCCTCGGAAGCACCAAACTCCGTAGCACTCCACCAGTAGCCGCTGACGCCGACAAAGTCGAAAACGCCGCTAAGAGAGCCGTAACCGAAGCCTGAGCCGCCAGGCAGAGCCGCAAATTCGAAATCGTCCGTGCCGTTGCCATTTCTGTCCCAGCCGCTCGTAGCCTTCAATTTAGTCCCTGCGGTAGATAAGCCTCCAACAGAATTTACGAGTACTTCCCATTCTTCATCGCTCGGTAAATGCCAATCGCTAGGGCAGGCAGACTTCGCTGCTTCCCAAGTGTATAGGCGACCATACTTGCTGCAGTTGGCCTGCTCGTTGTTATAGCATTTGCTGCCTGCCACATTGCAGTTCAAATTCTTCGACATCCAAGTTTGGCTGCCGATTGTGACGGTTTCACCGCTGCTTATGCTACAAGAACCGCCGCCGCTGGTTATTGCCACCACCGCCGTTGTCGTCTCCGCCTTCGGGGTCGTTGCTGCCAGAGCAGGAAAATGTGAATGTCAAGGCAAATCCGAAAATTGCCGTGAGTAGAAAACGTCTATTTGTTTTCATAGTGAACTCCTTTGTTGAAGGTTGAAAGGGAAACTTATAGGGGGGGGGGGGGGGGGGGGGGGGGGCAACGAATTTGAAATAGAGCTTGCGGTGCAAGCTCTGGCGAAAGTAAATTCGCTAGGGCTAGACCCTGTGGTGGAGGGTCTGGCAATCATACTAATCTCTCTAAACCAAATGAACTTTGCGGAAAATGCCCAGTTGCAGAATTCAAAAAATTGTCAAGCTGAGATGTCTCTCCGCCTTTGTAACTATTTTCAAAATACTCCTTTCGCCATTCCGTATAGTCAAACATATCTCTTTTTATGGCAAAAATAAAAAATTCCGTTTCAACAGAACCTAGCTTCTCCGTAAGGAGCTTCACTCCCTCACTCATAATCACTTGTTCGTTTCTAAGCATTTTCACTCTCCCACATACGGATAAAATCAATTGGATTTATAATCTTTATTTTATCTGATTTATAATTTAGTAATTTCTTGTCTGTTGTTATTAAAAAATCGCATTGTGCGATAATTGCCGCCGAAATATGTGCCGCATCCATATATTTTATCCCATTTTTCATAATCCCCGATGCATCTGCATCTATCTGCGGACGTTTATCCGTGCCTACATAAACTTTCGCATTTGATAAAAAACTCAAAATCTGCTCTTTTTTATACTTAAATGGGTTATTATAAACTTCCTCCAAAACCACAAGCGAATAAGCAAGAGTTACTTTTTCGCTTATAACAAGCAACTGAATACTCATTTTTGCATTTGACTCAAAAATTATGGTATTACAGCTAGGTGTATCAAAAGGGCGGTTATAACAACAGTTGTCTAGGTAAATTCTCACAAGGAGCAATGTAGAAAATTTAAATGCGGTTGTCTGTGTTTAACAAAAACCTCAGCACCGCAATATCCCCCGCACGAACCCCCGCAACCTTAGCAGCAGCACCCAAAGTCAAAGGCTTTGCCGCACTTAGTTTTTGCCTTGCCTCAATGCTCAAAGCAGTTATTTTTGAATAGTCAATATTTTCTGGAATTTTTAGATTTGCCATTTTTTGCAAATTTGCTATCTCCTCTTTTGCCCTTACAAAAAAACCGCTGTAAAGTTCTTCCGAAAGCAAATGCCATTTTTCTTTTCTCGTTAAAGGAATGTGGGAGGCTGCTATTTCAAAAAAGGTTTCCGCTTTCACGCCCGGTCTTTTCAACACCGAAAGCCACCTCGTTTTCTCCGCTACCTGCGCTTGACCGCTCTCTGCCAAAATTGGTGCAATTTGCTCCGGCTCTCCTGAGTTTTCGCTCAAAAATTTTCTAGCCTCCTCTACCCTGCTCCTTTCTTCCTCGTAATTTTTCCATTCCTCACCGCTCAACATTCCAGCCTTGTGCGCTTTTTCGCAAAGCCTTTGCTCTGAGTTGTCTGCTCTTAAAAATAAACGATATTCCGCACGGCTTGTGAACATTCGGTAGGGTTCGTTCCATTCCATTCCTGTGATATCGTCTATCAAAACACCGATGTAGCTCTCTGCCCTTGAAAGTATAAAGGGCTCTTTGCCTTTTATTTTTAAAGCGGCGTTTATGCCTGCGATTATGCCCTGTGCCGCTGCTTCTTCGTAGCCGCTTGTTCCGCACACCTGCCCTGCGAAATAAAGACCGCTGTGCTGCTTGCTTTCAAGGGTTGGGTGGAGTTCCGTAGCGTGAATTGCATCGTATTCAACGGCGTAGCCAATTTGCAAAACACGTGCATTTTTTAGCCCAGGTATTGTGCGCATCGCTTGTATTTGTGCTTCTTCGGGTAGGCTTGAGCTGAAGCCGTTTATGTAGATTCTGTTTGCATCTTTTGTTTCGGGTTCTAAAAATAATTGGTGGCTCTCTTTGTCTGCAAAGCGTTTTATTTTGTCTTCTATGCTTGGGCAGTAGCGAGGGCCAAGCCCTTGGATTTTGCCTGTGAAAAGAGGGCTTTTTTCAAAAGCTGTTTCTAAAATTCTGTGCGTTTCTTTGGTGGTTCTGGTTAGGTAGCATTTTGCGGAATTGCATAAATTTTTAACATCTGTTTTGCTGCTGAACGCCCAAGGGTTTGTATCGCCTATTTGAACTTCGCACTCAGAAAAATCAACGCTTGCGGCATCTATGCGGCTGGGAGTTCCGGTTTTTAATCTGCGTGTTTTTATGCCAAGTTTGTCAAGCGATTCTGGGAGTAAATCTGAACTCGGTTCATTCACTCTGCCACCAATGCTAACTTTGTCCAAGCCTGTGAACATTTTTGATTTGAAAAAAGTTCCGCTTGCGATTATAACCGATTTGCAATGTATTTGCACACCGCTTTGCAAACCTACTTTCCAACCTTTTTCATTTTTTTCAAGCAAAACCGCTTCGCCTTCTATTATTTCCAAGCCTTCCAAATTTTCCAAAGTTTTTCGCGCAATTTCGCTATACAAATTCATATCGCACTGAGCGCGATTTCCCCAAACGGCAGGGCCTTTGCTGGAATTCAAGGTTCTGAACATTATCCCCGCCTTGTCTGCCAAAACTCCCATTAAACCGCCCATAGCATCAATATCGCACACCATTTGCCCTTTGCCAACCCCGCCTATCGCCGGATTGCAACTCATGCGCCCTATGCTTTTTTTGTCAAAAACGAGCAACGCGGTTTTCACGCCAATTTTCCAAGCCGCATTTGCCGCTTCAATGCCGGCGTGCCCGCCGCCTATTACTAGTGTGTCAAAGTCCACAGGAGGAAGGTAGTAAAAGGTGGTTGATTTGTTTCTATTTTACACAAACTATGCAATTTACACTCATACTCCTCCTTCTTGCCTTGCCGCTTTTTGCCGCAGTCTCTGGCGAAAATCGCTACGCTTCGCTTTCACAAAATGGAGGAATGCAAGGGAATCCAGCGGGGTTGAGTGCTTATGGAAGCCCTGGGTTGATTTTTAGCTATGAGAAAATTCAGGAAAGTATGCTTGATAATAACAATTTTCTGTTTGGGTTTTGGGGAAACAATCTCGGAGTTTCTTTTGACTGGACAAGGGGAAAAAATGGTTATGATGAAAGTGAGTGGTCTTTTGTGGCAAATGACTTAAATGTTAGCCGCTCTTTGTTTTTTGGCAATAGGTTTTCGGCAACTAGAATTTCAAGTGAGCATGGGACGGCTTTTTCTTGGTCTCCTGGATTTATTTTGCGACCCTTTTATTTTGTTTCGCTCGGCTTTTGGAGCGAGCAAGCCTTGCAATATGGCTTTTACCAAAACAGAACGCAAAACGCAGGTCTCTCTATAAGACCATACAAAGGAATAACAACCAGTTGGAGCGTGGCGGCGAAAAATTATGAACAGTTGAAAAAATTCTTTTCTAAAACAAAACAGAATTTATTGCTGGAACTAGAAGCCTCAGCAATTACTTTAGGACTTGAATTTCCTATGATTGACCCTAATAATACTGGAGAATTTCGTTTTTCGCTCTCTGCTGCGCTTGGCTCTAATTACAATGGCTCTGTTGCGCTGGCTGCAAATAATTTTAGCGATAATCTGAATTTCAGAAAATTCAGCTTTATAGGGCATTCCGCTTTAAATAAAAAAGCACTTGGGTATGTAAATATTATTCGTGTTCCGCTTGAAAACATAAATGAAAAGAGCAATGGATGGAGTTTGTTTGGCGGAAAGCAAGACGATTTGGAATCCTTGAGAAACACATTTACTCTCCTTGAAAAATCAAGTGCTAACGCAATAGTTTTTGACTTTTCAAATTACAGCGGCGGCTTGAGCATTTCGCAAGAAGTTCGCAGAGGTATTCTTTCACTCAAAGCCAAAGGCAAAAGAATAGCGGCATATTCAAACGACTATCGCCCTGCGGTTATATTTGCCGCATCTGCCGCAGACAGAGTAATTTTGCAACCCTCTGCCTTTGTGAATTTCAAAGGGCTTGCAAGCGATGTTTTGTACTACAAAGGCTTTTTGGACTGGGCAGGCATAAAAATTGAAATGGTGCGGCACGGAAGCTACAAATCTGCAACCGAACCTTATACCTTGGATTCCATGAGCAACGAAGCGAGAGAAAATTTGCAGGGAATACTGGGCGGATGGTGGAGCGTTGTCAGAGATACCTTGGCAAGTTCAAGAAATCTTTTACCGGAATTTTTAGACAGCATTGCAGGCAACCCCAAATTAACCGCCTCTTCTGCAAAAAACAACGGCTTGGCAGATACTACTCTGTATATAGAAGAAGTGCCAAAATATGTTTCAAATATTTTGCTAGGCGCGGAAGACGAAAATGCGTATTTAACGGATTGGTATTTGACCAAGGATAAAATACTTGTAAATTCCTGGCAACCAAGAGCGAAAATAGCAGTGCTGAACATAGATGGAATGTTAGTTGGCGGCTATGGCTCAAATGACCCCTTGTTTGGAAAAAGCGTAGCAGGCACTGCGAATTTAATAGATGCTATCAATGAAATTGTTTATTCAGGTGAATACGAGGCTTTGATTCTGCGCATAAATTCCCCAGGTGGTTCTGCAATAGCCTCTGACGAACTTTGGCATTCTCTTAAAACTTTGAAAGAGGCGGGAATGCCCATTATAGCGAGCATTGGAGATATGGCGGCAAGCGGAGCGTATTACGTTGCATGCGCGGCAGATAAAATTGTGGCAGAAGCTGGCAGCGTGGTGGGCAGCATTGGAATTTACGGAGGCAAGGCAGATTTGAGAGGGCTTCTCACAAAGCTAAAAATTAAAAACGAAACTATTAAAACACACGAAAGCGCAAATGCACAAAGTATATATACCGGATTTTCGGAAAGAGACAGCATAGCTTTGCAAGAATATATGGACGATTTTTATTCGCGCTTTATAGGTGTTGTTGCAAGCGGCAGAAATATGAGCAAAGAGCAAGCAGATTCGCTCGGTGGTGGCAAGGTGTTTATAGGTATGGATGCAATAGGAAATGGTTTGATAGACGAAATAGGAGGGTTTGAAAAAGCACTTGAGATTGCAAAAGAAAAGGCGGGGCTCAAGAAAAGCATAAGAGTTGATGTTGAGTATATAAATAATTTTGGTTATTCGTTTGCAGATAGAATCTCTGCAATGGCAAAAGGGGAAAACCATATTTATCCGTGGTTGAGCGCATTGGAGAAAACGCAGTTATGGGCAATTTACTTAAACTCCCTATAATCGTTTTGCTCGCTTTCATAATAAATGCAGCATTTTTTTTGGCTGTGCCGGTTTTGAATGCAATATTTTTTTCAAAAGATTATTCCACAAATCCAAAAGATAAAACCGCACCGCGAGAAGTTGAAATTTTGGTGAAGGAGCAAAAAAAAGAAATTGTAAAAAGGAGCATAAGGGAAATCCCTCAACGGAATAACTTTAAACCAAATCAAGCGCAAAACAGCTTGAACAAAGGCATAAAAGGATTTTCCATGGATTTATCGCTTGCAGGAGTGGGCGAAAGCGGAGTTGCCATAGGCAGTGGTGGAATAGAAAACGCAATTTACAACCCAGAAGAAGTTGAGGTTGAGGCAAAATTGCTCAAAGAGGTTTTTGCGCAGTACCCGCCGCAGGCAAAGAAAAAGAAAATTTCCGGTTATGCAAAAATTTATATGGTTATAGACAGAAGCGGAAATGTCACCGAGGCCTTTGCCACCGCCGTTGAGCCAGCAGGCTTTGGCTTTGAAACAGAAGCCCTAGCAGCGGTTAGGCAATACAAATTCTCCCCTGCCCTTGTTGGCGGAGTGCCTGTTCAGCAGAGATTTACAAAGGAATTTAAGTTTATGCCTTGAAAGGGAAGAATTTTCTACATTACCCCATAAATTAGGAGATATTATATGTATTCGGTTAAAACGCTAAATAAAATTTCTTCCAAGGGAACGGGATTGTTCAGCAAAAATTATTCCGTTGGCGACTCGGAGAATAATCCACAGGCTATTTTGGTGCGGAGTGCTCAGGTTGATACCGACTCCTTTCCAAGCGATTTGCTTGCCGTTGCCCGCGCAGGGGCCGGCGTAAACAACATAACAATAGACAAAGCCAGCGCAAAAGGTATATGCGTGTTTAACACCCCTGGTGCAAATGCAAATGCCGTTGCAGAACTTGTTTTCACAACTCTGGGAGTGGCACTGAGAAACATACACAAGTCCCTAGCTTGGATAGGTAGCTTGAAAGATAAAGAAGACAAAGATATAAGCGAGGCTGTTGAAAAAAACAAAGCCGCCTTTGTTGGCACTGAGCTTGCAGGCAAGACCATTGGAGTTGCAGGGCTTGGCAAAATAGGCGTTTTGGTTGCAAACGGAGCCATTGGGCGAGGCATGAAAGTTATTGCCTACGAACCATATCCTAGCGTAGCCAATATGCTAATGCTGGATAACACAGTTAAAGTGGTTTCAAACCTAGACGAAGTTATAGCTGCTGCTGACGTTCTAACCGTGCACGTTCCCTTTATGCCAGCCACAAAAGGTTTGTTGAACGAAACAAATTTGGCAAACTTTAACGGCTCTTATTTGCTCAACTTTGCAAGAAACGGCATAGTTAGTGATGCAGGCATAAAAGCTTTTTTGGCAAAAAACAAAAACAATGCTTACATAACCGATTTTCCAAGCAAAGCGGATCTGTCAAACGAACAGGTTATCTCTTTCCCTCACCTTGGCGCAAGCACAGAAGAAGCCGAAGAAAACTGCGCAACTATGGCAGTGGAACAACTCAAAGACTATTTGGAATTTGGCATTGTTCACAATTCCGTGAACTTCCCTGCTTCGGGCAGCACTCCATCTGCGAGCGTGAAACACCGCATTGTGGTGATAAACAATGATGTGCCAAATATGATAGCTTTAATATCCAAAGTTTTTGGAGATGCAGGACTAAATATTCAAAGTTTCAAAAATGAGAGCAACGGAAAAATCGGTTACAACTTGATAGATTTGGAAGCAACCGTTCCGCAAGGTTTAATAGATTCGCTAAAAAAAATTGAACAAGTAATTCGCGTTAGGGTTATAGAATTTTGAACACCCGGCTTGAACTGAGAATAGCTTGGAGATATCTAGGTGCGCAGCGAAAGAGCTTGTTTGTTTCGCTGATAAGCCTATTCAGCATGGGAGGCGTGTGCATTGGCACATTTGCCTTGATAGTTGCGCTTTCTGCGGTGAATGGCTTTGAGGCAGAAGTCACAAAACAGATGATAGGCAAAGATGCCCATTTTGAAGTTATGAACTTGCGAGGCGAGCAAATTCTTGAAGCAGATTCCGTAGCAAAAGCGCTTATGGAAAACGACAAAGATATAACATCCTATTCTCCGTTCATAATTTACAAGGTTGGCGTTAGCTCAAAAAAAGTGAATGACGGCGTTGTGGTTTATGGCATAGATGCTACTTCATCAAAAGATGTTATAGATTTGCACTCAAAAATAATAGCTGGAAGATTTAACCTTGACCCTTTGGAAGACCATAGCGCAACTCTACGCCCTTCAATTATACTCGGCTCCATTCTGGCTCATCGTTTGCAAGTGAATGTTGGAGAACGTTTGGTTTTGCAAACCTTTCAGGGACCAGACGATGTTATAGGAGGAGGCCCAAGAATGAGGCAGTTTGTTGTATCTGGGATTTTTGAAACTGGAATGTATGAGTACGATGGCAATTTGCTTTACGTTGCAATAGAAGAGCTTCAAAAATTGATGGGTATTCATGGTGTTTCTGGTATTCAGTTTAAAGTAAAAAATCCTTGGAAAAGTGAAATTCACGCAGAAAAAGCGAGCAAACTTTTGGGCTATCCATATTATGCAAGCGACTGGAAGGCAAAAAACCAAACTCTCTTAAAATGGATGAACTACGAAAAATTCATAGTTGCCGCCATTGTTTGCCTTATCGTTTTAATTGCAGCTTTCAACATAATAAGCTCGCTGATTATGGTGGTTGTGGATAAAACAAAAGAGATTGGAATTTTGCGCAGCATGGGATTTTCAGAAGGCTCAATTATGCGCGTGTTTGTCAGTATGGGTTCTTTTATTGGCATATTTGGTTCGCTGCTAGGTGGAGCAACCGGCATTGCGCTGTGCATTATTCAAGAAAAAACTCACATTATCAAATTGCCCGCCGATGTTTATATGATGCCATTTTTCCCCGTACAGGTTCAGGCTTTAGACGTTGTGGCAATTTTTGTTATTGGCAATGCGCTCTGTGTGTTGGCAACTATTTTGCCAGCTTGGAAAGCGAGCAGCATGAAGCCTGTGAGGGCAATTAGGCGGGAGTGATTTTTTCCAAAACCCTATGATGCAGCTCGTGCCCACCGTTGAATATTTCAAACCTTCCACTTGGCAGAACTCCCCCTCGCAAAGTTATATCACCAAGAAAATCCAAAATTTTATGGAAAGCTGGCTCATTCTCAAAAAGTAAATTGGTTCCACCCTCGCCCAAAACAACCCCGCAACCTCTCAAATTTTCCGAAAGTCCAGCGCTTGGTAATTCCTCTTCAAAAATATAGGTTCTTGCCAAAAGAATTTTTTCCAAATCTTCACCGGAATTTATTTTTACATCTGCCTCAAATTTTTGCCCAAACCTGTCTATTGAATATTTTATTTCCAAACAGTTTTCACCTGTATTTTGAAATTTCACAAAACGTTTATCCATTTTAATTTCAAATTCTTTTTCTGGACACTCGCAAAAACGCAATTTGTTGTTTTTTATTCCTCCAACCTTTTCCAACTCCTTTTTCCACAATGCAGCACTGCCATCTAGCAAGGGCAACTCCCCTTGCGGAGCCTTTAGCTTAAAGCTGTAGCCCGAAAATAAAAGCATTGCCGCGCTCAAATGCTCTACCCCTGTGATTTTTTTCCCAGAGCTGTGCATTAAAACGCTTGTTCGTCCCTCGTAAATTACCTTGAAATCATCGGGATTTTCTTCTCCATAAAACCATTCCACTTTGCCAAAATCAGCACCTATGCCAAGCAACTCCAATTCTGCCTCGCATTCCTTGCCGCTTATCCCATAAGATTTCAGCATTAAAATCCAATTATCTTTTTGCTCGCACCTTCAATTAGCTTTTTAAGCATTTTTTCCACCAAATCTGGAGGAATATCGCGAGTTTCATTAAAGTCCATTTCTGTTGTATCTTCCCCTGGTTTCAGCGCAACAAAAGCCTTTCCCTGCATTCTGAATTTTTTCACATTTGGCAAAGCCAATAGTTTGAATAGTTCCAACTGAACCGCAGCCGAGAAACTTATTTGCCCCCTTCCGGGCGAAATCCATTTTGGATTTTGCAAGTCAACGGGAATTTCAAAAAGGGAATCCAAATAAAGGGTTCCAGTTAGTCTTTGAATATATAGGGAATCTTCACCTTTATTGTTTGTATTTAAAAATACACTGAATTTCAGCGAATCTCCTGTGAAGGAATCTATGCTGGCTCTCTGAAATGTGAATTCGCATTTTTTAAGAATTTTTGCGGTTTTTATTTTTTTTGTGGTGGAACAGGAGAGCCACAGCAAAGCTATACACAAACAAATTACTATTTTTACCGCTATGTTAAACTTTTTCACAGATGAAACTCCAAATTTGTACATTTCATTTAAATCTACAAACTTTGCAGCGGCACTGCTCTTTTTTGCCTGTGCTTGTTTTGCCGAGATAAATGTCAGTACAGCAAACAATGTGGAAATAGCTAGTTTCATAGAAAGCGAAAGCAAAAGGGTTTTGCTGGTTCCAGATTCTTCAATTTTAATACTAAATTTTCAAACAGCCAAAGACGAGCACGGCAGGGCTTGGTTTTTGTTCTTTTTAGGTGAACGCAAAGTTTCAATCAAGGTAAATTATATTCTTGAGACCCCGGGCAAGGAAATCTTAAAAAATTCGCTTAAAGCAGACACATCTTGGTACACAGGCTATTGCGGCATGATTGAATGCCAAAACAAACCATTGCCTGCTTATCAGAGAATAGAAATTTTGAAGTATTTGGTTTCGAAAATGTTAATGGAATTAAACGGCAAACTTTACTTGATATTCGCAGAAAAAAAAGCCGAAAGTTCTAGCACTGTTTCTGCCATTTCTGCTGCTTCTGCCGTTGATTCCACAACACAAGACTCAACCAAAACAAAAGATTCAACCAGCACAAAGGAGCAAAAATGAAACACGCCTATATTCTTTTGCCAACGTCCAACGGAGTTCCATTGGAAAACGTATCAGCAGGCATTTTAGAAACCTTGAGCAAAAGAAATCTCAAGGTCGCAAAATTCGTTCCTTTTGGGTCTGGAGGAGTGCCTTTCTCAGAAATCCGAAATGCGCTTATATCTGACTGCGAGCAGGTGATTATGGAACTTTTGGTGGACAAGTTTCTAAGGGTATTTGCCAAGCACGATGTTGTTATAGTTGAAGGCATTTCTGCGCCAGAAATTTTTTACAAAAGAGAACTACACAAAATGCTCACTTCTGCTATGGATGCAAGCGTAATTCTAGTGGCAAAAGCTGGCAACAAACCTATTGACGATTTAATAGGCGAAATTTCCGTTGAAGAGCATTTTCATAAAAACGCCAATGCCTTTATGGCAGGCTGCGTATTTTTAAATGTACCCGAAGATGGTGAAGCAGAATTAAGAGCAGCTTGCAAAAACAGCGATTTGCCAGCCCTTGGCTTTGTGCACGGCGGCGAAAATCCAAGTAAAGAAGCCGTTGTTGCAGGCATTGAAGAAGAACCCTGGGAACTCATACTCAAAGAAGAACGCGAACACAGAATGAGCCCGCCGGAATTCAGAAATTTTCTCATTAAAAAAGCTCAAAAATTCAAAGCGAGAATTGTTTTGCCAGAAGGCTCCGAGCCTAGAACCGTACGCGCTGCCATACTTGCTCTACAGAGGCAAATTGCCGTTCCCATATTGCTTGCAAAAAGAGCAGATGTGGAAAAAACAGCCGCCACCCTTTGCATGAATCTGCCCTCGGAACTGGAAATTATAGACCCGGATAACATAGCCACAAAATACGTTTCCAAATTGGTGGAGCTCCGCAAAAACAAAGGCATGACCGAGGAAACAGCAAAAAAAATGTTGCAAGACAGCGTTTGGGTTGGAACCATGATGGTGAAAACAGGCGATGCAGAAGGGCTTGTTAGCGGTGCCATTCATTCCACAGCAGATACTGTTCGCCCAGCCTTAACAATAATAAAGCCTCGCGAGGGAACCTCAATAATAAGCTCGGTATTTTTTATGTGCCTGCCCACTCAGGTACTTGTTTATGGAGATTGCGCCATAAACCCAAACCCCACCTCAGACGAACTTGCGCAAATTGCAATTCAATGCGCAGACACAGCGAGCGATTTTGGCATTGCGCAACGAGTTGCAATGCTGAGTTACAGCACAGGTGAAAGCGGCAAAGGCGAAGATGTGAACAAGGTAAAAGAAGCCACCGCAAAGGTAAAGGAACTTCGCCCCGATATTGAAATAGACGGCCCCTTGCAATACGATGCCGCAATAATGGAATCTGTTGCGCATACAAAGGCACCGCATAGCCACATAGCTGGACGAGCCACAGTATTTGTGTTCCCAGACCTAAACACAGGCAACACAACCTACAAAGCCGTTCAGCGCAGCGCAAAAACAGTGAGCATAGGCCCCATGCTTCAAGGTCTAGCAAAACCAGTCAATGATTTGTCTCGCGGTGCATTGGTGGATGATATTGTTTATACAATAGCTATAACTGCTGTGCAAGCTGGAATGGCTCGTCAAACAATTAAAAAGTGAATTTTCTATTTTATATTTAAATTTTTTGGAGAAAGCCATGTTTACAAAACGCATTTTATTTTTGGCAGCAATATCCGCAGTTTGCGCCTTTGCTCAGAACCCTGCACCTACAGCTCCCGCACCTGCACCCAAAGCTGCACCAGCACCTGTTGCCGCACCTGCGCCCGCTGCTGCACCTGCTACTCCAGCTCCTGTTGCCGCACCTGCGCCTGCACCCAAAGCTGCACCTGCTACTCCAGCTCCTGTTGCCGCACCTGCGCCTGCACCTAAAGCTGCTCCAGCTCCAGTTGCCGCACCTGCGCCTGCACCTGCTGCTCCAGCTCCTGTTGCCGCACCTGCACACGCAGATAGCACTGCTCTCACGCCTGCACCCGTAGCAGATAGCACCGCAGCACCTATTGCTGCTCCCGCGCCTGCACCAACCGATAGCATTGTTGCCGCGCCAGTTGCTCCTGCACCTGCACCTGCGCCAGTTCCTGCTGCACCGCCTGCAAAAGAAGCCATAATAGAAAACCCAATAGAATTCGCGATTGTCTCTGTTATTTTTATAGCAACAGTTCTCTTAATAGCTTTAACGGGGAATTAGTATATGAGTTTGCAATACAGAATCTCGGATATCTCTTTGGCCGACTGGGGGCGCAAAGAAATTGAGCTTGCAGAAGTAGAAATGCCAGGCTTAATGGCACTGCGCAAAGAATACAAAGGCAAATTCCCATTGAAAGGTGCTCGCATAATGGGCAGTTTGCACATGACCATTCAAACAGCGGTTTTAATAGAAACTCTAGTTGAGCTTGGCGCAGAAGTGCAATGGGTGAGCTGCAATATATTCAGCACCCAAGACCACGCTGCCGCAGCCGTTGTTGTTGGCAAACACGGTGCTCCAAAAAATCCAAAAGGCGTTAGCGTATTTGCTTGGAAAGGCGAAACCTTGGAAGAATACTGGAACTGCACAAAACGTGCTATGGAATTTCCAAACGGCAAATTTCCAAACCTTATTCTAGACGATGGCGGCGATGCCACAATGCTCATAGTTCGCGGCTCGCAATTTGAAGATGCTGGCAAAGTTCCAGCATTCAACCCAAAAACCGATAGCGAAGAATGGGGCGTGTTCCTTGCGCTCTGCAAAAAAGAATTCGCCAAAGACCCAAAGCACTGGAGCCGCATTCGCAGAGAAGTAAAAGGCGTTTCGGAAGAAACAACCACCGGTGTTCACCGTCTTTACGAAATGTCAAAAAAGAAGGAACTCCCCTTCCCTGCCATAAATGTAAACGACTCCGTCACCAAATCCAAATTTGATAATACCTACGGTTGCCGCCATTCCTTGATAGATGGTTTTAACCGCGCTACCGATGTTATGATTGCAGGCAAAGTTGCTGTTGTTTGCGGCTTTGGCGAGGTTGGCAAAGGCTGCGCCCAAAGCTTGCGCGGTCAAGGTGCAAGGGTTATCATAACAGAAATAGACCCAATTTGCGCGCTTCAAGCCAGTATGGAAGGTTACGAGGTTCGCCATTTGGACAGCGTTGTTGGCATTGGAGATTTTTTTGTAACCACCACGGGCGACACAAAAATAATTCTAGCCTCTCAAATGGAAAAAATGAAGCACCGCGCCGTTGTTGGAAACATAGGTCATTTTGACAACGAAATAGATATGGCAGGTTTAAAGAAAATCAAAGGCATTAGAAAGAGGAACATAAAGCCTCAATACGATGAATGGATTTTCCAAGATGGTCATAGCATTTTGGTTTTGGCAGAAGGTCGCTTGCTAAACTTGGGCTGCGCAACTGGGCATCCGAGTTTTGTTATGAGCGCAAGTTTCACCAACCAGACAATTGCTCAAATAGATTTGTGGCTAAATGCTCAAAACAAAAAAACCGTTAGCGGCGTAACATACCAAAAGGGTTTAGTTTACACCCTGCCAAAAATCTTAGACGAAAAAGTAGCTCGCTTGCATTTGAAAAAACTTGGCGTTGAACTAACCAAGCTAACCAAAGAACAAGCAAACTACATTGGCGTTAGCGTTGATGGACCATACAAAGCAGAGAATTACAGATATTAGAACTAAATTCTAAATATGTTGTTCAAAATTCCTTTGAAAATCCTCATTGGTGGGGTTGTATTTCTATCCCTCGTTTTAATTTGCATTGGATTGGAACTAGGTAAAAATAGCCCCAAACAAGAAGAGACAAGCCAAGAATTTGAACAAGAAGCGAGCATAAGCGATGTGTTGCTTTTGAATAAAAACCTCAAAAACATTCTCAATGTTCGCGGAGAAATCACGCTAAAGCAAAAAAACGACACCACTGCCGCTACCGAAATATGGCTTGTTCCAAACGGAATGTCCATTCCAAATTATATGTTGCGTGCTTCCAAAGAAATTCAAAGGTGCAGAGGAAAAGTCCATTGGATGAAAGAGATAAAATACAACCGCGCACTTTTGAAATACGAAGGCGAACAGGGAGTTTATCCACTAACCGAAATACGTGTAATAGATTCGCTATGGCTGCCAAATTCCTCAAAACTTGCGGTTGTTTTGGCAGCAAGGGAACAGAATAAATTGCTTAAAAACAAACCAGAACTTTTAAAAAAACTGAATTTCACATATAATTTGCTAATTCTCTCTTCCAGACCAGAACATTTAGAAATTGGAAAAAAACTAAATGCTAATATAATCCCTTGGATACCAATGGAAAGCAACATTTTTGCATACGGCCAAGAAAAAACCAATCAAATTAAAATTGGCATAACCGAAAAAGAGCTGACCTGGAAATTAGATGAAACACTAAAAAAGTTTAACAATGCAAGCGGTTTTGCTGCCTTTAACGGAGAAGATTTTTTAACCCACGGTGCTTCTGTTGAAAATTTTGGAAACGTGCTGCGAGATAAAAAATTATGGTTTTGGGATTTAACCAAAAGAAATAGCCCAAGTTTAGCACAAAATGAATGCGCAAAGAAAAACATAAAATTTCGCAAAGATTATCTAGACGAAGAAACTGAAGCTCAAGTGACAAAAGCCCTTGAAACAGCCCGAAAAAGCGGCCGCGCAGTTTTGCTATTTGAACTAACAGAAAAGAGCATAGAACTTTTGAAAAATTTACCCGAACTAACCGAAAAACAGGGAACCAGATTAACACTTGCTGAGGAAGTGTTTTGAAATTTGTATATTACTAATATGGCTCCTATGTCCCTTGCAAATAAAATTTCTCAAGATTCATATTGTCCCTGAAATCTTTGTAGTCAAACAGCGAATACAAGTCGCTTGATCCATCTTCTTTTTTATTCACAAAATAAATCTGGTCTTTGCGCATTTTGCTCAAATTGAGCAAACTTGTGTTATGGGTGGTAAAAATAATCTGTGCAGAACTGCTCGCGTGAAACAGATCAATTATGTATTCTACAATTTTGCTATGTAAACTTGTTTCAATTTCATCTATCAACATAATTTTATTATTTTTTATGATATCTATTATTACCAGCATCATAAAAAAAGTACCTGTGTCCCTTTGGATTCTTCGGACATCAAATCAAACTGAATATCCTTGTTTGCTTTGTGAAAGGTTTTGAAAAACATTCCATCTTTTTTTTTCAAACCTATATCAACAATATCGCTATCAGCCATACTAAGTGCTTTTAGTAAATGAGTTCTATTTTGATTATAGAGCCTTTCTACTTCTTTATCATTTAGGTTTGGATAATCGAGAACTAGATTATAAAATTTAGTGTGATATCAAGGAAGTAGCCTATTTTTCCCGACCAGAACCTTGTGGGCTTATTCTATGACACATGCCGTCTTTCATGTTATGCCTAATTACTTTGATATTCGCATCAATGATATACTCTTCTTGCGGTCACTATGGAGTAGAAAGCAAAAAGCCATTTATACAATCCTTTCTTGCTCCAGCCTTGAATGTTTCAAATATGGCATCTTGGGCATCTCACTTTGTCACCTCATCTTTCCTTTTCAAGGTATTCTATTTTCTCTATTAAGTCTAAAATTTTCTCCCTACTTTTTCTCGGTTTTTCTCACTATTTTTTTCGTATCGTTTATATCTTTGTCAAATTTCAAAACTATTTATAAATATCTCATTTGTCCGAATTTAAAAAAGCTACGGCACTTTTTCGAGGTAGTCAGTTAACACAGCACTATTTATCGTGGTTTGGATGGTAAGCTACCAGTTATAGCATTAATTGTTACTTTTTGAATATATTTTGTATATTTGTACTACAGCCTGTGAGTGCAGGGTGTAGGTATTAAAATTTTAAGGGCGGTTTTGATGTCTGTTTTGGTTTAGTCCTGTGAATAAAGGATAACTGTATATTATGGATGATAGAAGCGATAGATTAATAAATAAAACACGTAAAAATTAAGATGGACATATCAACTAAAAATTTATACTGGGTAGGTCCTCGACTTTCCGATATTGATGGAATAAAGGCTTTGTTCAATGGAGCTATTGTTATATTTGGTACTGAATCTGCAAGTGAACTTTTTTATTGTAAACCTTTATATTCTACTATATTCCATAGGATTAATCATAATGATAATAGGTATGAATCTTTGTTGAATGACTATCATAAAAATGAATTTGAAAAAATTCTCAATGATGACTCTGAAGCACATTTTTTATGGTATAATGGAATACCACCTCCGCATTGCGATACTATAATTAAAAACAAATCCATTTGTACAAATTCAACATTGATAATTAATCAATTTTCTGATAAATTAAAAAGTAGATTATTGTTGTCTGAATATGTTCCGGTGCTACAATCCAAGTTTATGTTAGGGATAGATTGTAGTTACGATAATATGAAAAGCCTATTTCCAACGTATTGCGAATTTATTTTACAAATACCAGTAAATTCTTATGGTGGGTTTGCAACACATATTATGACATCAGAAAATAAAGCAAAAGTTTACGAGAGGATAAAATACAATGATTTGCTTGTATCTCCATATCACTCAAAAAATGTATCTGTAAATCAACATATAGTCATATATCCAAATGAAATAGTGATTTTTCCTTTTTCTTGTCAAATCATACAAAAATTAGATGATAAATTGCAATATAACGGAGGAGATTTTAACGTAACTAGAAATTTTGGAAAAACAATAATAGAACTTATAAATTCATATACTAACAAAATAGGAACGATATTACAAAGGCTAGGATATAGAGGAGTAGCTGGAATAGATTATTTGATATTACCAAATAATAGTGTTTTATTCTTAGAAATAAATACTAGATTCCAAGCTTCCACAATAGCACTTAATCGGGCTCTTATTGAAGCTAAATTACCCAGTGTACATGAATATCACATAGAGTCTTTTTATGTAGATAATCCAATAAATAGGTATAAAATGATTGATAAGATTGATTATTCAATTTGTTCGTTCTTATATTCAGGGAAAGAACAAGCTAGTGCATTGATTAAGCGAATTAATACCTATGACAAAGGAAATTTAGAAAAGCTGTATGATGGAACGATTGATAACTTAGAGTGCGACGATAACGCATATCTTTTCAGGACTCTAATCAAATCAAATATTTCATCTATATATGATGATCGTCTCATAGTTCATCCTAATATATTTCCACAAACAATAGATATAGAAAATAATTTTATCCTTATTAAAATAGGATTATTAGTGCATGGTGTAAGATTAGATTATCAAAACCTGCCTATCAAGTTAAAAAAAGCAGTTGGTTCAGCTTTTGATCTGTGCTTTGATAATGGTCTATACGTAAATGCATATGTTAATACTCTATTCTCAAATCTCAGTCCATTTGAACTTATATGGCATAAAAACAATAAATTTAAATTACTTTATAATGATAAATTTATAGCGAATGTTAAAATTGACGAATATGACGAAAGTGGAGATTTAGTAACAAAAAATGGTTTTACATATTATTTCATAGCTCAGTTTTTCACTGACAGATTACGAATAAATCCATTCTCCGTATGCGATTATGGAGCATTGAAAAAGGCATGTAAATTTTGTGATTTGGGTAATTGTTCCATAAAACGTAAACAATACAGTATTAATGATATTTATGAAGTGATAGATCACTATGTGATGCGTAATTCTATAAGGCATTTCTTAATTGGTGGTGGAACTTCTCTTAAAGAAGGAAGTTGGGAAATCATTCTATCTATAGTTAAATATATTCGTTCTAAAACGGATATGGATATATACTTGATGTCTATACCTCCACCATCTAATATTCTTTTCAAATTATATGAAGCTGGAGTTACTGAAATAGGTTTTAATCTTGAATTATTTGACAGAGAAATTGCTATGGATATTATGCCTGCCAAAGGTTTGATACCTATTGAAGAATATTTTCACGCATTAGAAGAAGCGGTAAAAATATGGGGAAAATATGGTGCCGTTAGAAGTTTACTGATGGTTGGAATAGAGCCAATTCATGAAACACTAAAAGGTGTTGAAGAGTTGTGTAAACGAGGAGTTATGCCAATATTGTCTATTTTCAGACCTATGCCGAATACTCCCATGCAAAAAATGATTCCTCTCAATTTTAATGATGTATACGATCTTTGGGTTCAGGCTTCTAATATATGTAAATATTATGATTTGATTTTAGGACCTAAATGCATACCATGTCAGAACAATACGCTTAGCTTCCCAAATGCTTATTGCTGTTGATGAAGTCAAGCATACTTTTTTCTGAATCTATGACTTTATTTTCTACAATAATAATAACTGTTCCATTCTTATCTGATTGTGTATTTTTCCTCATTTCTCGTGCGCCATAAAAGATTCCGAACAAAATGCCCAAACATTCGATTATATCTTTTATATTCTCACAGCCAAGAGTCAACAATATATCTAATGGAGAATTTTTGTAACATTCCGTATTTTTCCATACGATTTTACAGCTACTTTTTTCCATTTCCTCCATCACATCTTGAATAAAATTATTCGCTACTTTCTGACTGTTAACTTCAACTTCTTCTTCTAAAATACATCTGACCTGAATAGTTCCTTTATCTTCTTGTTTATTAAGCATAGCATATATCTCTCCAAAATGAGACTTTATCTCTTGAAGGTAAATTGGATCTGAAATATCATCCAAGAAAAATTTTATTATCTTGTAATATAACGATCTTAATTCCACACTTGTATACCATTTAGATATTATAACTAGTTTTAATAAATGTTTTAAATCACGTAGACTTTTATTATTACTTACCGCTTGAATTCCCAATAAAATAGTACTATCAAAATTTTTCCTATCATTTTCATACATAAAGATATTTGCTAAAGGAAAAAATTGATTTTTGCTTTCGTAATAAATTTTTAAATAAGGAATTAATACTTGATATTCTTCATGAGTAATGTCTTTATTAGAACTATTATCAGATCTTAAATGTAACCCATGATTATCAAAAAAACGCTCAAACCCGCCAAAAGTATATGGTAATTGTAATGCAGATAAGTAAACATTATTGAACGTTACATTTCTAAAATCTGCATATTCTATATTAAGACTTGCCAATAACATATTACTAAGTTTGGCACCATCAAAAATGGCATCTTCAAATGTACATCCTTTAATATTACACGAATCAATCTTTGCGTTTAGAAACAAAGATTGAACAAATGATGCTCCATAGATATTAATATCTTTTAATTTTGCATAGGAAAGATTAGTGTTGCTGAAATTGCTACCATTAATAGTTAGTTGAGAAAATGTTGTTCCTGTCAAATTAGAAAACTGAAAACTAGTATCATCTATTATACAATTTATGAAAGTAGTTTTTGTGAAGTCAGATCCTACTAAGGCACACTTAATGAATTTGCATTCGTTAAATATTGATTTTTTCACTGTAATTCTTTTCAAACTGTAATTATCAAACGTTTCATTAGACATATTGATTCCTATAGCATTATCGAATATAACATTGTCATTCCCAATATTAATACTGTATTTGGAAATTTCAGCAATAGCTTTTTTTAATCCCACAGATTTAACTTCGTCTAACATTTCGTTATTTTTATCATCCATAATATACAGTTATCCTTTATTCACGAAAACCCCCTATCCATATTAAAGAAACGATACAAAAGAATTTTTAGAATTTCTTGTTGATAATGAAAAGATGGAGAATTATATATAAAGAAATAGAACTAAATGTGCCGAATTATGAAATATATTTGCTCTAAATCCAATTTTTATACTTAATTTGTGGATTTTACAAATGCTAAAGCCGTTATCGTAGCGAAATAATTTTATATATTACCTTTATGCCAGCTAAACGCAAATACAAAGATTCGGTTTTCACTTCCTTGTTCAAAGACAAGAAGCGTCTGCTGGAATTGTACAACGCGATAGATGGAACTTCTTACAAAGACCCCAATATAATAAACATCAACACATTGGACGGCGTTCTGTTCCCGAATAGGCAGAACGACATATCTTTCACCATAGGCGGCAAATTGGTTGTGCTGATAGAGCATCAATCCAGCATAAATGAAAATATGCCTCTGCGTTTTCTGATATATATATCAAAGGTGTATGAAAAGATAATAGACCCCAAAAGCATTTACAAGTATAACTTGATAAAAATCCCAATGCCAGAATTCATAGTTCTATACAACGGCACGGACAAATACCCAAAAGAAAAAATATTGAAACTTTCAGACGCATTTGAGCAAATCGGCATAAAGAAAGCACCAGAGTTGGAATTGTCAGTCCGCGTGTTGAACATAAACAAGGGTCATAACCCAAAGCTCGAGCAGCGGAGCAAAAACTTGACAGGCTATTCCACCTTTGTAGCAAAGGTTAGGGAATTTCAATCCAGTGGCAATCCCTTGAAGGAAGCTATAGAAAAGGCAGTATTTTATTGCATAAATAAAGGTATATTGCGAGATTATTTGAGACAAAATTCATCGGAGGTAGTTAATATGTTGAGCACAGAGTTCAAATTGAAAGATGCCCTCGCCGTTGCTAAAGAGGAAGGTAGAGAGGAAAGCAAAGCTAAAGGCGAAGCTAAAATGAAGAAGTTACTTGCCCTATGGGAGAAGGGTATCCCTTTGGCGGAGGCTAAGCGAAGGCTTGGGATTTCTAGGAACTATGCCGTGCGTTGAGTTTACTATTGGGTAATCGGCTTTCTGGCTACAAGCTTATTATAGGCACACTCTACAAAGGCAAGTAACGTTATTCCCAATAGTAATTTAATAGGCACCTATATAAGTTCCAATTTTTTTGTATATTTATGTTGCAACTAGCGAGTGCAGAGTGTAGGCATTAAAATTTTTTTCAGCAATCGGGAAAATCCTGTGAATCGGGAGAATCGGGGTTCCAGACAAAAAGAATTTGATACGAAACTCACTTCCCCCTAACAAATCCTGCAAGCGAATTGCTTTCAATAAGAGAAAATATATTAGCAAATATCAACGCCCAAGCCCAATCCTTGTCACTTGCCAGTGCTCCCCCATCTAGCTCTATAAATGGAGCTGGCATAGAATGCCAAGAATCCTCAAAATGAAAGGAGCGAAAACACAATTCCATAGTCCGCAATGTTTCTACTTCGTAGTTGGCAGAAGGCATTGAAATTCCGTTATTGCTTAAAAATTCGGCATAGCCTTTTGGAAGGCTATCTTCTTGAATATAATTGACAAGCAGGGCCAAAGCTGATTTCCAAGCAAACACAATGCTTGCGGAGTAATATCCAACAGAACTGTTTTTTTGACCGTAATTGACTATAAACAGAGGATTTTTCAGCAGAGCTACGAGCAGAAGCCCTGCCTGCTTGTGACGATCCATATTTTTACAGTCTTTGCCGAGCTTCGAAAGCAAATGATGTTCGCCGTTATCAATCAGTGCAATTACGCTGTTCCAATACTCTGTTCTGGTCGGCTTGCATTTTGAATCACTGAAATAAACTTCAACGGCGGAATATAGCTCCTTGATTTCGTCTATGAGCGGGTTTAAAACACTGAGCAACGATTTAAAAGTTTCTTTATTCAAAATCCGCAAACCTTGTTATGGCTTAATTTTGGGACATAACTGAATTTTAATTTGTTTATATTATGGTCAGAATTGCGGGGTTTCATAAACTCCCGATATTCCGCATAGTCTTTGACCTTATGCGACAAGAAAGTAGCCAGTGTTTCTTTTTTTGCTCTTTTTTCCATATTAATCTCCGAGTTTCAAAACAATATACAAAATAAAATCCTCACTCAACTTCCATAAAAAAATTCCCATTTGCATCGCTCTCAAAAACAACAGTTTCGCCAGTCTTGCATTTGAATTTTGATACTGTGTAAAGTTTTGGCGGAACACCGCGGGAAAAAATTTCATCCAATTCTTTTTCGGAAATCAAAAAAGAATTTTGCACAGCTTTGAATTTTTCAATGTCCCAATCAAAAAGCTCTGGGGTTGTATATACAAAGGCTTGGAGCATAAGGGCAAATTCGCTTCTGAAAAAATCTCTGTAGGTTTTAACTATTTCGGCTTTTTCTTGGAAAGTCTTTATCCTGAAATTTTTTGGAAAAGGCATTTTCTCAGTATCATCGCTTCTATATGCCATTCTTATATTTTTCCCATTAACTATCAAACGCAAATTATCGCTGTCTTTGTGAAAATATAAGTTGTCTTGCTGCAAATCAAAAGCAGCAAAGCCACTACCCTTTTTGAATATGAATTTAGGGCTTTCCGCGCTGTTTGCAAAAACGCATAGCAATAATAGCAAGCAAGAGAGGTATTTTAACATAATCACCTGTAAAGTTTATTCACACCCCCAAAAATTGCTTTCATATTTGCACGCAACGTATCACTTGAAATGCCTCTGCCAATAACGGTTTTTCCGTTTGCGGAAAGAGAAATTTCAGAGAGTGCCCTGCCAGCCCACAGTTTATCGGCTTCGCTAACCACGCTTTGATTGTAGCTGTTCAATTCCACAGGCAAGCCAATCTCGCGAAAAAGTATCAGAGCTGCTTCTATGGGACCTTCTGCCGATATTGACTCTTCCATTGGAGCCCCATCTTTTTGGAATCTGAACACAAAACTGTTTCCTTCAACATCTATAGTGCGGAAAACTAATCTGCCGTTTAAATTGCAGCATTTTTGCTTGAACACTTCTAAAATTCTGGAATGCGGAAGTTCTCCCTCTTTTTCGCTGATTTCTTTTAGCACAGGTTGCAACTCTGCGGCTTCGTCCAATTCAACGGGATAACCGTTGTGGCTCAAAATTTCGTAAACGGCGGTCTTTCCGCTTTGGCTTGTGAATGCCAAAAGGTCATTTTCGTTTCTGCCTATGAGCGAATAGTCTATGGGGCGGTAAGCTCCCTTTTTCATATTCTTGGTTTTTGCCGCACCGTCTTGGTGAATTCCGCTTCTGTGAGCTATTACATCTATGCCAACAAGCGGTGCTTTTGCGTAAATGGGCACTTGCGCCCACTTGCTCGTCAGCAAGGCGGTTTCGTAAATTTCTTCCAAGTGCAAATCCATTTCAACGCCGCTATTGTGCAGAGCAACGGCAACTTCATACATATTTGTGTTTCCAGAGCGTTCCCCAAGCCCGTTCAAGGCACATTCCATCTGAGCTGCGCCAGCAAAGTAGCTTTCAACGGTGGCGGCTGTTGCCATTCCCAAATCGTTGTGGCAATGCACAGAAATGGTTATGTCTTTTGGCAAGGCTTCTGCAACTTTGCGAACCATATCCACGTAAATCATAGGTCGGTAGCGTTCCACCGTATTTGGCAGGTTAATTGTGGTTGCACCCGCTTTTACTATCTGTTTAAGAGATTCAAGCACAAAATCAAAATTTTCAACGCAATCCCCAAAATGTTCGGGGCTAAATTCAATATCGCCCTTCTCGCCAACCAAAGATTTTGCAAAAGCAACGGCTTCTATGGCTTGCTCTCTAACCACAGCAGGTTCCAGTTGCAAAACATTTTCCATACTGAGCGGACTCATCGCCAAAAACACGTGTATGCGCGGTTTGGGAGCCTCTTTAATTGCATCCCAAGCCTTTTGAATATCAGCGTTTTTTGACCTAGCCAAAGCAGATATAACCACATTTTCCGGTGCTATCCTTGCCAAATTTTGGCAAGACTCAAAATCCATTTCGCTCGCAATTGGAAAACCAACCTCAACTGCTTGAACGCCTAATTTAAGCAACTGATTGAACACCACCTCTTTTTCCTCTTTGTTCCAAGGTTTAGCAAGTGCCTGATTGGCATCCCGCAAAGTGATGTCATAAAAAAACGGCTTCCTGTTCATTTTATTGTTGCCTCCGAGAGAGAAGATAGAAAAAGGCTTTCTATATTCCCCTTATGTTCTCACAATACCTCTCTCAATCTGCTCTTAAAGGCAGCGTCAAAGATTTAATGACCTCTGGCCTTGCCGTGGAATTTATCCAACCTTGGTACACACCGCTCACCACAACGCCCTCAACCACAGGCATCGCGCTTGGCGGGATAGGCAGCGCATATACGGTAACGCCCGCTGGCACCACTCCTGTTATGCACTTTTTGCCCGGAATTCAGGTTCGCGGCGAAAAAGACGGAGATTTAAAGCTAAACGATTTCTACTTCAAAGAGTCCGTTCAAGGCTCGCCGTTTTTTGTAGAAAAGGTTCAGGCGGCTTATGAACTGCTCTCTTTCTTTCCGCTTGTGGATATAAAAGGAAATGCCCTTGTGCCACAAGGTCTGAGTGCCGAGGGAATGGCAAAACATCTTGAAAATGCGACAAAAAAAGGCGATTTGTATGCTGCAAACGAAGAAAATTTGAATCGCTGGCACATAGAATGGAGCCGCCGCACAGAGGCTATGCTCGCTAACAATACACGCGATGCTCGCTTTCAACGGCTTTGGCTGATAGATTTTTTCAATGGGCTTTTGGGCGAAACACCGGAGAGACAAGGTTCTTTAACCGCAGCTTGGGGCGAAAATCAAGAGATTTGCGAGCAACAAGGCTATGACCCCGAACTTATGGAATACTGCGCACTCTACCCTATTTCCGCAACAAAATATATTTCCAAAAAAACGGCAAATATACGCAAAATCCAAATTTCACCTGTGTTGCCAGGCAGCGAAAGGATGAGCAGTTTGCCAGTTAGCGCAACAATTTTTGAATTGGAAAACCCAACTAACAAAACACGCGAAATTACCATTGTGCAAATGCAAGATAATCTTTGCGGATATAATGTTCTAAAAGATAGGCACGGGGTTCAAGATTCCTCTTTTGTTTTGCAGCCAAATGCAAAATACCAGGAAGCTCAGACCTATGGGCAAGTTCAGTCGGATGGTCGCAACACAATTGGCATTGAATTCTACACAAGAAAATTCCAAACAGAATCCGATTGCGCAGGCAGAATGGCAATAGCTGCAACCTGGAACCCCGGAACCATCGCTCAAGCAAGCACAAAACCTATGTTCTACAAACAAGAAGGGGCCTCTGTTTTGAAAGGTGCATTGCTCTCTGGCAGGGTTAGCAAAAGCTGGGTAAAAAATGTTTATAGCGGTCGCGAAACAATGGCGGGCGTACTTTGCGTAACGGTTGAACTTCCACCAAACACAAGCGCAAGGGTTCAGTTCTCGCTCGCTCTTGACTTTCCTCTCATAAGAATGAAGGGCTTAACCAGCGTAAAAAAATACACAACATTTTACCCAGACCCAGACAATCGTGTGAAACCAATGCTCTCGGAGTTTATAGAGGCAATTCCTCGTTTGGAATCTGTGATTCCTCAAAACTACAACAAACTTGTTCCAGAACACTCTAGCAAAAATTTTAAAACACTTGCAATAAATACCCTGAGTTTTTTGCCAGAGGCAACAGTTTGGGATAAAGACGATAGATTTTTGGTTCGTGAATGTGCGGATTATCCCTTCTTCAACAGCTTGGATGTTTATTTTTACGGCTCATTCAGTTTGCTGGCTCTTTTGCCACGTCTTGATGGGTGCGTTATGCGCAATTTTGCAGATGCGGTTTTGGCAGTTAATCCACAAATTCGCAGGCATAATTCTTTTGTTAATTTGCCCTACGCAGATTTACCCGACCAAAAGCTGGAAGGACCAAGAGGCGTTAAAGGCGCAGTTATCCACGATTTGGGCAGCCCCTTTGATGCCCTACCCGATGCCTACGACTGGCACAATGTGAAAGAATGGAAAGACCTTGCCCCGAAATTTGTTTTGATGGTGATAAGACATTATCAAATGACCGGCGATATTTCCGTGCTCTCTTACTGCCGCGATGCGGTTTATGCAGCAATGGAGTATTTGGAAAAACTGGTTGAGCCAGGGCAGGTATTCCCGCTTACTCACGGAACAGACGATACCTTTGACAATTTGGCAAGCCACGGGATTTCCGTTTATTGCGGCTCGCTGTGGATTGCCGGTTTGCGCGCTGCTGCAAAAATAGCAGAAACCCTTGGCGACAATGACCGTGCCACTCATTGGAATGGCTGGGCTGCAGATGCTGGGAGAGTTTTCCACGAGGTTTTATGGAATGAAAAAGAAGGTTATTTCCATTTTTACGTTGACAAAAAGAATGGCACAAACGAAGATGTTTTCGCAGATTCCCTAGCCGCAGACACATATTTGAGGTTGCTCAATTTGGAACCGATTATGGATTCAAAAAAAGCAAAACGCACTTTGACAAAAATTTACAACACCAACTACAAAAAGAACAGCCCGCTGATAGGAGCGGCAAATTTGGTGCATAAAGACGGCTCTCCTCTAGAAGAACACAATTTCCAAGCACACGATGTTTGGACTGGAATTCAATACTGCCTAGCAACCGCAATGTATATGCACGGAATGAAACGCGAAGCCGAAGATTTAATAGAAGCGAGTTTCCGCAATTTGTACAAAGAGGCAAAAATCCCCTTCGCAGCCCCAGAAGGCTTCAACGGAAGCTGCCGTTTGCACACAGGCGGAATCATAACAAAATCTCTGTACAGCGATTTGAAAAAGAAAGGTGCTTTGCAAGAAGACGGCAGAATTTCCCCTGATTTGCCGAGAGATTTGAAAAAGTTTGAAAGAGAATTTAAGACTATATGCTCAAAGCATAAAATTAAATGCCCTGAGCTATTCACTATTTTGCACAACACCGCTTTGAAGTACACCGCCGGAAAGTATTTACGCCCCGGCATGGTGTTTGCGGTGGCTAGAGTGATGTGATATTACATATCCATTCCGCCCATTCCACCCATACCGCCCATTCCACCACCTGGCATTGGCGGTTTCTCTTCTTTCTTCTCAACAACAACACAATCTGTTATGAGAATCATAGAGCCAATGGAAGCTGCTTTTGTTAGAGCAGTTTTGGAAACCTTTGCGGGGTCAATCACTCCGGCTTTGGAGAGGTCTTCGTAGGTATCGGTTTTGGCGTTGTAGCCAAAATCTTTTTTGCCTTCTTTAACCTTGTTAACCACAACGGAGCCTTCCAATCCTGCGTTTATGGCTATTTGACGCAGAGGTTCCTCCAAAGCGCGGCGGATAATTGCAGCACCGGTTTTTTGGTCTTGGTTTTCAAATTGCAGAGAATCTATTGCAGAAGCGGCGCGAATAAATGCCACTCCCCCACCGGCAACAATGCCTTCTTCAATTGCAGCGCGGGTTGCGTGAAGAGCATCGTCAAAGCGGTCTTTTTTCTCTTTCATGGCAACTTCGGTATCTGCGCCGACTTTAATAACGGCAACTCCACCGGAGAGCTTTGCCAAGCGTTCCTGCAACTTTTCACGGTCGTAGTCGCTTGTGGTGTCTTCTATCTGCTTTTTGATTTGCCCAATGCGAGCTTTTATGTCTGCAGATTTTCCACCGCCTTCTACTATAGTGGTATTGTCTTTGTCTATGGTCACTGATTTTGCCTGTCCAAGAACGCTGAGAGGAACATCCTCTAACTTTGCTCCGGTTTCTTCGCTAACAAGCTGGCCGCCTGTTAAAATGGCAATGTCTTCTAGCATGGCTTTTCTGCGGTCGCCAAAGCCTGGGGCTTTAACGGCTGCAACTTTTAAGGTGCCGCGCATTTTGTTTATTATCAGAGTTGCAAGAGCCTCGCCGTCAACGTCTTCGGCTATGATTAGCAGGGACTTGCCGGATTTTGCTATTTGCTCCAAAATGGGGAGCAAATCTTTCATAGTGCTGATTTTTTTGTCGTAGAGCAAAATGCTTGGATTTTCAAGCTGAACTTCCATTGCCTCGCTGTTGGTCACAAAATACGGGGTTAGGTAGCCGCGGTCAAATTGCATTCCTTCAACAACATCAATGGTTGTGTCTGCGGTTTTGGATTCTTCAAGGGTGATAACCCCATCGTTTCCAACTTTTTCCATTGCATCGGCGAGCATTTTGCCAATTTCCAAATCGTTGTTTGCAGAAATTGTTGCAACTTGTGTTATATGCTCCTTGCCGTTTACTTTCACAGAAGCCTTGGTTATTGCATCATTAACTGCAATAACCGCTGCATCTATGCCCCTTTTTATGTCCATGGGGTTTGCGCCTGCTGCAACGTTTTTAAGGCCCTCGCGAGCGATTGATTGAGCCAAAACGGTTGCCGTTGTGGTTCCGTCACCTGCAATATCGCTGGTTTTGGATGCCGCATCACGCGCCATTTGAGCACCGAGATTTTCAAATGCGTCTTCTAGCTCAATATCCTTGGCAACGGTTACGCCGTCTTTTGTGACCACGGGTGCGCCAAAGGATTTTCCGAGCATAACGTTGCGCCCTTTTGGGCCAAGCGTCACTTTCACCGCATTTGCTAGTTTGTCAACGCCACGCAAAAGAACTTCGCGGGCTTGAATATCGAATTTTAACTGTTTTGCCATTGTATTCTCCTTGTTTGAAATTTCCTGTTAAAGAACCGCCAAAATATCGTTTTCTTTAACTATTAAATAATTTTTGCCCTCAAAGGTCACTTCTGTTCCGCTGTACTTGCCGTAAAGCACCTTGTCGCCCGCTTTAAGCTCCATAGGGATTGTTTCGCCCTTATCGCTCTTGCGGCCCGCACCAACAGCTTTCACTATGCCCTGCATAGGCTTCTCCTTTGCATTGTCGGGAATAAATATTCCGCCCTGAGTTTTCGTTTCTGCTTCAACCGGCTCTATCAAAACTCGGTCTGCAAGCGGTTTAATGGACATATTTTACCTCTCGGTTAAGTGAAAATTTTGTTTTGCCTTAATAAAAGCAAAACCCGTGCCACAAGAAAAACGCTATTTTTGGCTCAAAAACAGCGTTTTATAAGCCCAAACGTTTCGTTTTGCAACACAAGCCCTGTTTTATAGGTTCCCTTTTGAAACAAAGTCTGCGCCATCTCTTTCCAAAAATTTTCGTTAACAAGTTAAAAATAACTTATTAATATAATACATATTATATACTTATATTATGTTAATATCTTCTTAATAATATTCTAAAAAATAAAGATTCCAAGAAAAATAAGGCATCAATGCCAATGTTGACTTTTGGCTACTTGCAAAACTTCAAAAATTTTTGGATATTTTAAATGTGTTTGTGAATGTCAATATAAGCACTGCCGAACAGCCTGCTCCCAGCTTATGGGAGCAGTGCCTTTCGGTATTTTTAGAACTAAACCCCAAAGAATCCCTCAGCTTAAAGTGGTTATCTGCCATAAAGCATTTGTCTGCTCAGAATGGGGTTTTAAGCATAGAAACCCCAAGCGAATTAGCCAGAGAATGGTTTTTGGGGCATTTTTACGAACCCTTTTTGAAAATTACTCAAAGCATAGACAAAAGCATAAAGCAAATTTCCATATCTGCCCCAAAAGAAGAAAACAAGGTTATAGCAGGGGCACCAGAGCTAAAAAGCCCCGAAAAACTTAAACACGTACATTTCTGCAAAAAATACACTCTGAACAATTTTATAGCTGGAACCTCCAACGAAATGGCTTTGGAAAGCGCAAAATTCATCGCTGCAACTCCGAGAGAGCAAGAAAATTTTTTAGTCATCAGAGGGGCTGCCGGTCTTGGCAAAACGCATTTATTGCACGCCATTGGGCGCGAGGCTGCGGCTAATTGGGCAAAGAAAGCCGTTTTATGGGATTCCGACCGTTTTTTCAAAGAAAAACGCAAGGGCAATTTAGATACGCTATACCAAGCCGATATTTTGCTCTTTGACAATTTGCAAAACATTTTCAGTTCAAAAAGCTCGCAAAATGAATTTTTGAACATATTGAAAAGCCTCAAAAGCAAAAACCGCTCCATAGTTATCTCAATCAACCCAAAAAGCAAACACACTCCCATACAAGAGCTTTTGGATTTTTTGAAAATGGGCATAAGATGCGAACTCAAAATCCCCGACCTGCGAACACGAGTGGCAATTCTGCGCCAAAAAGCCCAAGAAAAAGGCTTGCCAGCAGCCCAGCTTGAAAACTGCTGGAAACTGATAGCAGAAAAACTAGGCGAAAATATATGCTCTTTAGAAGGCGCGATTAACGACCTCGCGGCAAGGCAAACCCTTTTGAAAAGCGAAATCACCCCGCAAATAATCCACTCCATTTACGGAGAAAAAAAATCGGGCAACAGTGCACCATCAATAAAATCCATAGCAACAGCAGCAGCCCGCGCATACAACGTTCCACTAGACACCCTCTGCGGAAAAAGCCGTATGGCAACCGTCAACAAACCCCGCAAAATAGCAATCTACCTGTGCAGGCAAAGCGGTCTTTCCCTAAACGAAATAGGCAAATTCTTCAACAGAGATGTTTCTTCTGTATCAAACGCAATTCAATCGGTTAAAAACAAACTCGCAGAAAAAGACGGATATTCCTTTGAATTTGAGATAAAAGATATTTTAGCCGAAGCGAAAAATGGGTAGGGTAAAATATAATTATTTAAAAAAAATACAAAATAATTCTATTTTTATGGCAATTTCAATAAAAACGGAATTAGAATTTTTCACCTCACCGCAATTTTTCTAATTGAACTCCCCTGCTTAACTATATAAATCCCCGCTTTTTGCGGCTTTACATTCCCAAGAGGTTCGCCTTTTAGGGAGTAGTATGTTTGGGGGTGGCTAACGGCTAGTGGCGAGTGGTTAGCTATAGGCGTTGCGCTATCGCTAGAACTTGACACTGCAATAGAGGAACTGCTAGGCACACTGGAAGAGGACGGAGTTACTGCCGAACTGCTGCTAGATGGTGCAACAATTACAAAGCTGCCGCAAGATATTGATGGATTAAGCGTTACGCTTGTGCTGCCGCATGTAACTGCACTCAAAGTAACAGCCCTTGTGCCAGGATTACAAAATTCGTGGGTGCCACCAGAATAATTCCACCCTGTTATATCTGCACCGCCAACGTTAAATGTTGCTGCTCCAGATGTGGTTCCATCTGAGCATGTTATGTTCGGTCTTGGAATGCTATTGCAACCCGTATAAGGAGATTTAAGATTATCTACATTGCATACTACGTTTGGAACTGCCGCACTTGAACTGCTCGCCGCTCGGCTGCTGGAACTCGGTGCAATGGAAGAACTGCTGGGCGTGGTGGTTCCCTGCTTTATGCCTACAAATGTTGTAACGCTCTGTGCCGGAAGGCTAGCGGTGAAACTACCGTTTGAAAGATTAATATCTGCAATTGCTACAAGATTTTCCGTTTCAGAGCTTCTTTTACCTGTAACTTTTGCTATTGCGCCATTGATGTTGCTTATGTTAAATTGCTGGCTCACAGCCGATTTTTTTTTGTTGATAGCGATAATAACAACGCTATCTGCGCTTTTGTATGCCGACACCAAAACATCTGTTTCGGGCTGTTTGGTGGCATCAACCCTTAAATATCCGTGGCGAACAAATTTTGAAAAATGAGCCATCATATAACCGCGCTTGCTTATGGTACCGTTTTCTTTCATTGGACCATAGCTCCTGCGTATATACCACCACACATAAGATTGAAATTCCGCTTCTACCATAGAATTGTGAATATGCACAGCAACATCCAAAGCCATTGGCCAAACGTCCGCATCGTTTTTGCTATCGGTATATACCTCTGTCATCCAAAGTTCTTTCCCCGCCCCTTTTGATTTGAAAAGCGGATATGGAAATTGGCTAACTTGAGTACCATACAAATGCGCTCCGAGAATATCCATATTGGCAAGTGCTTGCGCATCGTTTAAAATAGGGTCAGATACACTTTTAACATACTGGAACGATTCAGGTGCCATAATGCGGCATTTTATGGAACGCGCATTGTTTTTCAAAAAATTTACAATTTCAGTTGGAGTCCAATAGAGCCAACCGGCATCGTAATCGGGTTCGTTCTGTATGGAAATGGCGTATAATTCCACGCCGTTGTTTTTCATAAAAGTTACAAAGTCGTCTAAATGCTTTGCGTAATCCGCGTATCTGTTAGCTTTCAGTCGATACGTGGTTTTTCCATCTGCTCCCTTGCAATTGCTGCAATTAAAAGTTTCTTTCATATCGTCTGGAGGGTTCCAAGGCGAAGCAAAAACTAGTGCTCCGTGCTCAATGGCACTTTTTGCTGTTGCAACTTGTTTATTCCAGTTATTTTTGTTTGGATCCACATGAATTCTGAGAATCGTAAACCCAAGTTGCCCGTTGCCGTTGCCAAAAGCAGTTTCTCTTTGAGCCACCGTTAAATCGTCAATCCAACCAGGGTAATTCATACCGCCATATCCGCGAATCAACTGCTTTTCTACCGAGAGGTTTATTGTGGCTGGACCTGCAAAAGTGTTTGAAATTAAAATTCCGGCTAAAATTGCCATAAATTTAGCTGTTTTCATAGAAATCTCCGGTTTAGTTGATTATTACAATATATAAATTATTTTTTGAAATAATGAACTATTTTTCTAAATTTCCATAAATGCAAATTGATTTGGGAAAAATTTGGCAAGAAATAGAAAATAAAACGGAGCAGTTTGCAAATTTACATTTGCAACAGAATTTGGATTATGAAAAATTTAACATTTATTCAATAATAACACATTCAACAGCAATAGAAGGCTCCACTCTCACAGAACAGGAAACAGAGGTTCTATTTGAAAACGGATTAACTGCAAAGGGTAAACCCCTAGAGCATCATTTAATGAATTCAGATTTGAAAAACGCTTATATGTTCGCTATGGAGCAGGCAAAGGAAAAACCTTTGTTTTCAGCGGATTTCTTAAAAAAAATAAACTCCATAGTTATGAAAAATACTGGAAGTGTTAACAGCACTCTAGGTGGTAATTTTGATAATAGTAAAGGAGACTTCAGATTGTGCGGCGTAACGGCTGGCATAGGTGGGAAATCCTATATGAATTATTTAAAAATACCAGAAAAAATAGATGAACTTTGCGAGAATTTGAACGAAAAATTAAATGCAAAAACGCAGAACTTAAAAGAATTATATGAAATTACATTTAACGCCCATTTGGATTTAGCAACTATTCATCCTTGGGCAGATGGCAACGGCAGAACCGCAAGGCTTTTGATGAATTTCTTGCAATTTTATTTTAAAGTTGTTCCCACAAAAATTTTTCTAGAAGACAGAGCTGAATACATAGCATCTTTAAAAGAATCACAAGAAACAAATGACAATTCGCATTTTCTAAACTTTATGGCTTTGGAACATTTAAAAACTCTGGAGTCTCAATTCCCAAACCTACGGATGTAAATAACTTCTGAACGAAGAGATATTATTTGGCAAATAATTCTTGAGGCTATTGACAGCATTTGTCCATATACTCTGATTGATATTAGGATCCTGTTGCACAGCGTTATTAATCAAATTTGAATGTTTGGTTATTTTTTCATTCAATCGCTGACTTACGAACAGGTCTTTCAAAAATAGGTCGCCTAGTTCTACATAACGCTTCCAGAAAACGGCAGCCGTGAGTTTAAACAGTTTATCGCAATTTGGCGGCACAAAAGTATTGCCTCCACCAAAACCAGCAGATTGGTTTGTACAGTTAGTAGTAGGCACATTCCACTGCGGCAATGCTTGTCCGCCAAACCCACCACCAGGGAACCCACCTCCACCCATAGCATCAAAGTAGTTGTCTCTTTCCATCAATGCTTGATCCATATCCCATGGAATAATCCATACTTTTCCATTTGCATTTTCTTCCTCGTAAAAGTAATAATTGTGATTATTGCCCTGCTGCTTTTTACTGTCCCAATAAAACGACCGTATGCCATCCCAATTCTTAATGGGTACGTCCACCACCAAATAGCGCAAGAAATAATCAAAATCCATGTAAGAAGAGAGATTTTGTTCAAAGTTCTGCTCATTTGAAGAGTTGATCGCATTGTAATATGAAATCATTCTCTGTACGTTTGCTTTGTCTAGTGGGTCGTCGTTGGTTTTGAGACCTTCTTTGTAATAGTTTGCATCGGCAGATTTAGGCCATTTTTCCTTGTAAAGATTTCCGTCTCCATATTCGGGCCATCTGGATTTGGTAAACCTGCCGTCAACCTCTTCTACTGCCAAAAAAAGACCCATAAGTTTGTTGTTGATATATACATTGGCATAAGATACCCGCGGAGCGTGAATTCCCATATCTCTAAATAATTCATAAGATATCATTTCGTGCATCTTTGTTTCGTCCTTGTCCAAGGCGTGCAAATTAAGTTTTTTCAAGCCGTAAAACCGCTTTTCTTTATCGTACTCCGTGAATTTCAACTTATAGGATATTTTTGCGCACGTCTTATTTGGATTGCCTCTGGTTGTATCACCATTAGGGAAAAAACATCTTGGAAGAGAGTAATCTGAGCCTTTATAACGAATCCCTATTTTTCCAGCAATGGTACTATCATTAAATTTCAATTCGGCGGGTTTAAATTCTTCCCTATATCCACGAGTATCCATATAATTCAAAGTATCTGTGTTGATAGTAAAACGGTATTCGCGCACTTTTGACTGGTCAAAAACAAAACTCCTCTCGTCTATTTTGAGTTCTATTCGCATATCGGTATCGGAATGTGTCATAGCACTATCTTTTGGAAGATAGTCATCGTGCCTAAAAATGAGCCTTTCGGAATCTACCGCATCTTTTGCTAACTTGGTAGAACGGTCTATCACTCCATGCTCCCCGTGCAACTCAAGTATATAAATTCCCATAGCCATAGATGGCAACGCAACAATTCTTGATGACGGAACCTGTCCACTAAAAACCCTTTTGCCATTAGTGGTGTAAATAGACACGGAATTTACCTCAGGAACAGTGCGTAAATCTAGCGTGCGCCCTTGAAAATTCCACCGCGCATTTTGCAGCTTCACCTTTGATATTGCAGTAGGAGGCTCACCTTCTGGTGTAGGGTCTGTGATAGAAAATTTGCCGTTTTTATCTGTGCGGGTGTAGAACTCCGAATGCCCCACCGAAACTAAAACGTTTTCCACAGGATTCCCATTTGTTTTGCTTACAACAACACCGCTATACTCACGCGCCGCTGCCAAAAACGCGCAGCACAAAACAAAGCTTATGGCAAAACTGTGGGTTTTCACGGATGTAAATAACTCCTGAACTGATTGATATTATCTTTCAAATAGGTTTTCATGCGAGTGATTTCATTTGTCCATGCGTTATAATCTATATTAGGATCATTTTGCACAGAGGTCTTAATCAAATTAGAATATTTGTCTATTTTCTCATTTAATCGCTCGCTTTCGAATAGGTCTTTTAAAAATATGTCGCCAAATTGTACGTAACGACTATTTTTATCATCCTTTTTCGCAAAAACAGCAGCCGTGAGTTTAAACAGCTTATCGCAATTTGGCGGTTGCAACATCTGGCCATCAACGTTTTGGTTTCCACAGCTAGTAGTAGGCACATTCCACTGAGGCAGCGGTCCACCGCCACCTCCGCCACCGCCCGGGAATCCTCCACCTGGGAATCCACCACTACTACATGTAGATGGGGGAGTACCACCCATACCACCGCCGGCTTCAAAGTATCGGTCTTTTGGCTTCAATGCTTGGTCCATATCCCAAGGAATAATCCATATTTTCCCGTTAGAGACTTCTTTTTCTTCTTCATAAAAGAAATAATTGTGACTAGTACCACTATACAAGGCCCGTATGCCATCCCAATTCTTAATGGCTACGTCCACCGCAAGATAGCGCAGAAAATAGTCTGTATCCATATACGGAGAGACATTTTGCGCAAAATTACTTTCGTTTGAACCGTTGATAGCATTGTAATAGTCAACCATTTTTTGTACGCTAGGATTATTGTCTTCATTGGTTTTGAGACCGCCTTTGTAATAGCTTGTCTGGTTAGATTTAGGCCATTTTTCTTTGTAAAGATTTCCGTCTCCGAAGTCGGGCCATCTGGATTTGGTAAACCTGCCGTCAATTTCTTCCACTGTCACAAAAAGCCCTATAAGTTCATTGTTGATATACACATTGGCATAAGCGGTTCGCGGAGCGGGAATTCCCATATCCCTATACAGTTCGTAAGCCAACATTTCGTGCATCTTTGTTGAGTCTTTTACATCATCTGCAGCAAAGGCGTGCAAATTAACTTTCTTCAACCCGTTAAGGCGTGTTTCTTTATCGTACTCCGTAAATTTCAACTTATAGGATATTTTTGGGCACGTCTTTTGCCTGTTGCAAAAACATCTTGGAAGAGTGTAATTAGAACCTTTATAGCGAATCCCTATCTTTCCTGGGACAGCAGTGCCATCAAATTGTAATTCAGCTTGTCTAAATTTTTCGTCAGATCCATTAGTATTCAAATCGTTCAGAACGTTTGAAGCTATTGTAAAACGATATTCGTGTACTTTTGACTTGTCAAAAACTACATTTCTCTCGTCTTGCTTTAGTTCAACGCGTATATTGGTATTGGATCTTGTCATATCAAAATCTTTTGGAAGATAATCGTCGTGCCGAAAAATAAGCTTCTCTGTATCAGCTAAGTCCTTTCGCACCGGTTTGGTGGAACCACGATCTATTAGCCCATGTTTTCCATGCAACTCAAGTATATAAATTCCCATTGCCATAGATGGCAGCGCAACAATCCTTGAAGATGGAACCGGCCCATTAAAAACCCTTTTGCCATTGGTGGTGTAAATAGACACGGAACTTACCTCAGGGACAGTGCGTAAATCAAGTGTGCGCCCTTGAAAATTCCACCGCGCATTTTGCAACTTCGCCTTGGATATTGCAGTAGGAGGTTCAGGTTCGAGTTCGGAATCTATAGTGGGGTCTATAATAGAAAATTTGCCGTCTTTATCCGTGCGGGCATAGTACTCCGAATGCCCCACCGAAACTAAAGCACCTTGCACAGGACTTCCGGTTTTTTTGTCAACCACTACCCCGCTATACTCACGTGCCGCTGCCAAAAGTGCACAACACAAAATAAAACTTATAGCAAAACGATGAACTTTCATATTTACCTCATTTATATTTCTCATTCCACGCCTCAATACGGTCTTTCATATTCTGTATTATAGATGCAGAGAATAACGAAATATCTTGACCATGCAACCCCATATACATATTGCCAGAAGATTTGCAAGTGGTTGCTGGGTCTTTCGCTTTCCTCACTAAAAGAATACCCAATTTGTTATACGACCGTGCACCAAGTATTGTCTTTTGGTCCAACTTCGGATTTTCCGTCATTTCGTGGTAGTTTTCGTCTATTGTCCACGTGATAGGGTTCGTAGTGGGAGCACCATTTGTTCCGTGCACTCCCAACTGACTAGAAGTACAGAGTGTATCTGATTCCTCGTATGGATTCCAAGCTGTGATAACGTTAATGTCATCAAAGCTTTCAGAGAACTTGACCGGCTTGTTTGCGGCAATTTTGCCGTGCCCAGGTATGCCTGTTGCATAAGTCACTATGTGATTTTTTCGGTTAGCAGCACCAAATTCAGCACCACAGATTTTTTCTAAACGGTTTTCAGCCAATTCCCATAACGGAGACGAACCCTGCGAAAAACCTAACATCATAAAGGGACGCTGCCCCTTGTTTATGTGGTCTAAGTAATATTGGAACGATGCAATAACGTCTTCCATAGCAGCCCCGCCAGTCATATTCGCGCCAGAACACCCAGAGCCGAATACATTAGCTTGTCGGTAATACGGCAAATAAGGGTTTGCATGAGCTGTGACTACTGATTTAATCCCGCTATACCATTGATCCACGCTTCTGCGCATTGAGGAATTGTTTATGTTGGCATAAGGACAATCTTCTGTAGCAGAACTCTGTATTGCTGTGGGATAAAGCAAGAATATATCAACGTCTTTGGTGAGTTTGTCGGCATCGGTATAAACGCTCCAGTTCTTCGGATCTGAATAATTTGTGGCTGTGGCAGAGACTGGGTCTGTGCATACCAAGCCACCACTAGGAGGAGGATTGTTTTGCTTTGAACTGCTGGAACTAGTCTGCGTTGCACTGCTAGAACTGCTCGATGCTGCTCTGCTGGAACTGCTTGGCGTTGCACGGCTGGAACTGCTCGGCGTTGCTCTGCTGGAACTGCTTGGAGTTGCGACATCGGAGCTGCTCAAAATTTCTGCATCAGAACTGCTCGGCATTGCGCTGCTGGAACTGACTGGAGGAGGCATTGTTAGGCTGCTGGAACTGCTAATTACAGCAGATAAAGCAGAGGATGAAGAATCACCCAATTCATTTTGTTTATTTGGTTCATTCTCGTTTTGGTTTGAACAAGAAACGACAAGGAACAACAAGAATGCGAGAAAAAAGAAAACTTTTTTCATATTACCTCACTGCGATTTTTCTAATTGAAGACCCTTGTTTAAATATATAAATTCCCGCTTTGGTCGGTTTTGCATTCCCAAGAGGCTCGCCTTTGAGGGAGTAGTAGGTTGGTTGTTTAGAACCCGCAGTTGAAAGTCCGGGGACAAGAATTGGGGTTCCATCGTCAGGGCAAGGAACTTCATAATACCAGTAACCGTTTTCAATGTTGGATGCTATTTGAGTTCCGTCCCAAACCCAGCCCGAAGCGCAAGTGTTTGTATTTCCTTCAAATTCACCTTCGTTCTCCACTTTGCAAACATAGCATTTGTCGTTTGTGTATTTAAAGCAAGCAGTGTATGGGTCTGAAGGAACGGTGCTTGTTGGATATGTTATTAAAGGCGTTTCGCAAGTTGTTACCTGAGTTTTTGCAGCACTTGAACTGCTTGCATTAGAGCTGGAAGAAACTACAACACTGGAACTACTTGCTTTGGAGCTAGAAGAAACTGCTACACTGGAGCTACTTGCCTTGGAACTGCTAGAAGTCGCTGGGCTAGAACTACTGCTAGGAGTTGTGCCGCTACCGCGAGGTTGGTCTTCTTGTGAGAATTTAATATATGACGCATCAAACCAACCTGTGCCGCCACCTGCTTCTACTAAAAATTTCGCCTCGTACATATTACCCATAGTCAAACCCAAACTTTCCCATTTCTTAAAATGCTCTGTGAGCGAAATAGTTCCGCATTTGCGTTGAGTTTGACGTATGCTGAAATATTGGGTAAAATTTGAACTATTGCCTTCAATTGAAGGCTTGCCGTTTTTAGTAGTTTTTACAATTTTGTAACTTGAACCGTCCACAGTGAAAGAACCTACTTCTGATCCACCAGTCGTATTAGTAGTAATGGGGCTGTCATCACCTTGCCATTGATTGCCAAACCAGTCTTCTACAACGTAGTATTCTACCAAAGGACTTTTTGTCCATCCGTAAATTCCTATATAGGAATAGTCGCCAGCAGTACTTCTGCCAGACCTTGTGTAATTAAAATCCACGTAAATATTTTTATACGTAGTGTATTTTCCACCACTACCCCAATAATAACCTATACGTCCCAAAAAATCGTTAGGATTATTCCATTCTGCCCTAAATGCAGCACCGCCACCTTTGTCTGCTCCAAACCACAACATCTTGTTGCCGCTTCCACCTTCAGTCCACATTTCGTAATGGATTTGCGTGTTGCCAGAACCACTGAGATTACCAGTACCATTAGAGGTTATGGTTCTAGAAGGGTTTGATAACTTTGTACTTTGCGAGCAAGCATCTTGCGACCAAGCTGGCGTGGCAAAGGTTATTGCAAGATATAAGGCGATTGCGATTTTTTTCATAGCGAACTCCATAGTTGAAAATTACCTCACTACAATTCTTTGAATTGAAGACCCTTGTTTAAATATATAAATTCCTGCTTTGGTCGGCTTTACATTCCCAAGAGGCTCGCCTTTGAGGGAGTAGTAGGTTATGGGTTGTTGAGAGCCCGTAGTTGAAAGCCCAGGGAGAATTGGGGTTCCATCGTATTCAGAGCTGGAGCTACTAACATCGGAACTGGAACTACTACCGAAACTGGAACTGCTTGGACTCAAAGAACTGCTAGACGGGTTAGACGATGTTAGGCAGGAAGAGGACGGATGTGCTATTGAAGCCATAATATCAGATAACACATCCGACCAAAGTCCTTGTTTAGGCAAGCCGTTTGAACGCTCAAGCATTTTTAACCACCCAGCATCGTCAAAGTAAAGAGGCAATATGCAGTTATTGACAGCATTGCTTGATACTGCCCTGATATACTCACGATGGGTAGCTTTTATATCATCTGACATAGTTGCACGTATACCGGTTGGTGCTCCCCATTCGCCTAGATAAACCGCAATTCCTTTATCTACAAAAGTAGTTTTTAGCGAAGCCATCGCACTAACCGGATGACCGCGTTCAGAAGCGTCCCAAGTATGTAACAATGGTTCAGTTTTGCTGTCTGGATCCGCTACAGTATATCGCCAAGGATGGTAATAATGAACGGAAACAATCAATTTTCCAGTACCATTTGTACCGTCACTTGGCAGCAATTTTTGTCGGTTGTGAGCACTAATAACCATACTTGGCTCTGTGCTGCCCAAACCAGGAACCGCAACAAAGCGCGTAGCATTATTGCCACTAGTTGCACGAATCGCATCAAGTGCCGCTTTATTCCAGTCAAAGAGTATGTCCTGTTGCTTTTCGTAAGCTGTACCGCTGCCGTTTCCCCAATTACCATTATGAACCTCGTTCATCGTCTCAAAAATCAGATAGTCTCCGTAATTTTTAAAATAGTTGGCTATCTGTGTCCAAACAATGCCAAGTTCATTCTGTATTTTGGTCTTTTCCGTAGGGTCATTTTCTGCTTTCGGAAAATTCAAAAATCCAAGAGTTCCGCCATCCGTGTATAACCCATCGTGGTGCACATTGATAATCATAGCCTTTATGCCTGCGGTTTTAGCGTAATCTATAACTTCGGCTACTCGTTGCAACCTCGCTTCACTTACTTTGTAATCTGGTGCAGAACCTATATATCCAACCCAAGTGACGGGGATTCTGACTATATCAAAACCCGATGTTTTAACACCATTGAACAGTGCTTGCGTTGCCTTGGGTGGCCCACCAGCCCAATCCCATTCACCTTCTGTTGCCACTCCAGCTTTGTGTGCATCCAGCGTATTGCCCAAATTCCAGCCGAGTTTAATGCCATTATCTGCCCAAAACTGCAACGCAGTTTTTCCCGACATTTGCTCTGGGCTTGTTGGTCTAACATCTGCTCCAAAAGCAACGGAGGCCATTATAGCCACCGTCAAGAACAATGCTTTTAGAAATGTTTTCATTCTACCTCACTGCAATTTATCATCCTTTATCTTTGAATCCCAAGAGCTTTATCCAAGAAGTTCAATATGTCGGGCGTGTCCGAACCGCTGGCAAAGTCAGCGTGTTGTCCGCCGCTTATTTTGTTGAATTTCACCTTGCCGAGAGATTCCGCGTTCGACGTAACGCTCTTGATTTTTTCAAACAATATTTCCGACTGCTGATAGGGAACTATATTATCGCTAGTGCCATGCCGCATATATAGAGGCGGCGTGTTCGCCGAGATGTAATTCAACGGATTTTGCTTTTTGAGATTATTTTTCATGAGGTCCGTATTGTCTGTTAAGTTGCCCCCCAATGGTCCGCCGGCCATAGTATTGTGCATTGTACTTCCAGATTGTTCTACCAACTTGGAGAAATCCGTAAGCCCCGACGAACTTGCCGCCGCCTGAACATCACTGGAAACACCGGCGTTGCCGAGCGTGGTTACATCATAAGTGTGGGTCGCACCGGAAAGGGCGCAAACTATATTAGTCAGGTAGCCTCCCGCCGAGAAACCCACTACGACGAACTTATTTGGGTCAAGATGGTATGTTTCTGCGTTGGCCCTTAAATAGCGTATAGCCGCCAAAATATCCTCCACCATTTGCGGGAAAGACGCTTTATTGTTCTTGTACAAGAGGTATCCAGCGCTGGCAACGGCATAACCCTTGCTTGAAGCGCTTGAAATAAGCCCGTTGTTGTTCTGGGCTAACTGCCAGTCCCCGCCGGTAAATCCCCCGCCGTGGACATACAACATCAACGGGAAAGGCCCGTTCCCCGAACTCGGCAATTTAAGGTCTAATCTTTGGCGGTCGTGCTTGTTTGCAGCGGGAGCGGTGGATGCGTAATCGACATTAGTCCAAGAACGCGTGGTAATAGGTGAAGATCCTGCTTGGCTACTTGAACTCACTGTTGCTGCCACAGAGCTGCTAGATGCTGCACGGCTGCTGGAGCTTACCACGGAGTTGCTAGATGTGGCACGGCTGCTAGAACTTGCCACAGAATTGCTAGACGTAGCACGGCTGCTAGAGCTTGTTGCTGCCGCGGAACTGCTTGTGCCTGCAACTTCGGAGGAGCTACTTGTTACTGCGGCTTCGGAGCTGCTTGAATCTGCAACTTCGGAACTGCTAGAGCCTTCTTCCCCAGAATCGCTTGAGACTTCAGCCTCGGAACTGCTGGAAGGTTGGCTCTCGGAACTTATGGGAGGTACAACATTGCCGGAGCTTGAACTTACAACTTGTTGTCCACCAGGTTCAGACGAATTATTTGTTGAGCAAGTGACTAAAGCCAAGAGCACTGAGAGAAAAAGGAAACATACGAGACCTTTTTTGAATTTTTGAGCAGACATAGCATCCTCCGTTTTATGGTGGCTGGCTCCTTGGATTTGTTGGATATAGCCTATTACCAGTACCGTGTTCACATTGCCAACATATCCTCCTACCGCCAAGGAGCCAGTTTATAGCTTAAAATAATGATTTTTTTTGGAAAATCAGCAAATTTTTCAAAAAAACACCAAATTAACCGCTAAAAACATAAAATAATTCTATTTTTATGTATATTTCCATAAAAAAGGAATTATAATATGAATTATCTTTCTTTTGAAAAAATCTTTAAACCATTTGGAATAGTCTCCATTTCGCAGGTTAGGGCTACCAAGCTGGTTTTTGACAAAAATAACTTTGGGCGGTGGGAAAAGCAGGGTTTGCTCATTAAACTTAGGAATGGCTATTATGCTTTTGCAGATATAGCCAGTACCAGTGGCTTTGCCCATTATGCGGCAAGCAAAATATACAAACCGTCTTATATAAGTTTGCGCACGGCACTTGCTTTTCACGGAATTATTCCAGAAACGGCAAACGAGATTACATCTGTATCTTCGTTGAAAACTTCAACTTATGAAAATAGCTTGGGTACTTTTTCTTATAAAAAAATAAAACCGAGTTTAATGTTTGGTTACGATGCAGTGGAAAAAAATGGCTTCACATTTTTCATGGCAAGTCCAGAAAAAGCCATTTTGGATTTATTGTATCTTGAACCGTCTTATAACTTTAAAAAAGAAATGCGAAATTTACGCTTGGATTGGAAAAAACTAAATTCTTTTGCTAAGAAGTTCAAAAAGAAAGTTATTTTTCGGAGGATATATGATATCTTTGGAACAGATTTATAGCTACTTTCCAGATTTGGAGAAAACTGATTCCTTAAAGAAAGGTATGTTGAGAGAATATTTACAGTTTATGATTTTAGATTTTTTATCCACAAGTCCATTTATAAACAGACTTATACTTGTTGGAGGTCCAGCGATTCGTTTTAAATACGGATTAGATAGGTTTACCAGAGATTTATTTTTCAACTTCGTAGATTGTTTAGAAGATGATTTTATAAAAATGACAGATTCCGTGATTTCTTTTTTAGAAAAAGCTGGGGTTAAAGTTGAGTCTAAATACAAGGAAAATCCAAACCAGAGTTCCTTTAAAAGATACCTTTATTTTCCAAAATTTCTCTTTAATATAAAACTTTCTGTTTTTGATGAGAAGAGATTTTTTACCTCCATAGGCGCAATTCCAAACAAATTGATGCAAGGCTCTACAATTAAACCTGAAATAGAGAAATATGGATTTAAGAAACTAGCTTTGGGGTTTAATAGTGGTTTTGAGACAATAAGCGGTTGCGGATTTTCCTTTCTTTTTCAGGTGCCGAGTATTTCTGTTTTATTTTCGATGAAACTCGGTGCTCTAATTTTGAGGCAAAATGGGAGAGATTTTTACGATGGTTTGTTTTTAAGGCAATTCACAAAACCCGATTATGTTTTTTTGAAGCATAGGGTTGGAGTGTCTAATAAAACCGAGTTGCACGTCAAAATAACAGAGGCTTTGAAATACACGGATTTTGAGCGCAAATGCAAGGATGTTGAACATCTGGTGTTTGATAAAAAAAATTTGGATAGGATTAGGAATTTTTGGAAATTAATCCTTTGATTTATATCTTTATCCTCTTAACATTCAACCTATCAATATCCATAGTTCCAACTTTCAACGCCTGCCCCAGCGATAAATATTGCACATCGCTTAAAGGCATTTCGCGAATTTGGTTAAAGAATTTTGCAGCCGCCGTGTCCACGGCTACCATATCTTGCGACATAAACAGGGCTTTGGATAGAACTGTGTCTTCTACCGATTTTCCACGCGGGCCGCTTGTTTTGAGTACTCGGTAAGCATCAACAACATTTAGCACGGGCTTTTTTTCCAACGTGCACATATCCGCTATGCACTGTTGCAAATCTGAGATGTGGAATATTCTTCTGTTCCAGATAATTCCCATTAAGTTTTTCATAGAAATGCTCATATTCGCACCGCCGTGATGTTTTAATATGGGAACATTTATCCAAGCATCGCAGTCTAAAATAGCTTGATGCACTTTCATGTCTTTTACTTTTTTGCCTTTGGGCAGAGAAATTTCTTTGTAATAAGAGCTTTCATCGGCGGGCAGCACTTTTGCGCCTGCGGCTTTGGCTGCTGCTTCAATGCCGCTGCTTTCATAGCATTTTTTCCAGTTATCGCAGGTGTTGTCAAAAACAATAACCTCTTTGGCTCCTGCCGCAATGCACTGGCGCACAATTTCTTTTACCAAAAGAGGATTTGTGTTTGCCGCAAGTTCAGGCGTTTTGTCCCAACCGATATTTGGTTTCACAACAACCTTGTAGCCCTTCTTCACAAACCTGCCAATTCCGCCCATTTCGGCAATGGCTTTTTGGAACATGGCATCTGGCTCTCCGCCCAAAACGGCTACCAAATCCACAGGGTTTTCTTGATTTGCTATGGTTTGAGCAAAAACATCCATTCCACCTTTCATTTTAAGGGTAAAAGCGGTACCCACTATAGCTAAGTTTTTTAAGAAATTTCGCCTATCCATACCGATAATATAGCAATCTGATTTTTTTCTACATTTACCGCTATGCCACTCCATGTAAATGCTACCGATTTAGATACCATAATACAGGTTTTTTATCGTGAATTGCCAGATGCAAAAGTTTATGCCTTTGGTTCCAGAGTTTCAGATGCCGAGCCTAACAGCGAGGCTGACTTGGATTTAGCCATTATGACTGGGCACGTAATTTCTTCTGAGCGCATGATTGCCATTGAACGTTCTATGGCAGAAGCAGGACTCCCATTTACCGTAGATGTTTTTGATTATGCAAAATTGACAAATAAGTTGAAAGATTTAGTTGAAGAAAAACACATAGCCATAAGAGGCACAGGCAAAATTGAGGGGTAAATGATATTTGGATTTCTATTAGCGTTTGCCATTCCGCTTTTGATTTATGCCGCTCCGCATTTGGGGCAAAAGGAATTCATTTCCATAATGGATTTGAGACTTCCTTTTTGGTTATATTTGTTCCAATTTGTGATGGGACTATGCCTTGCAGTAAATTTGGCAAAAGATTTTGAAGACTGGTTCAAAAAAATGATAAGCAAGCAGTGGCTGCTCACCGGCGTAACTCCGGTAGCTGTGGTTGCCTTGCTTGCTCTTATTGTTTGCCTCGCTTGGATTGCTCCAAGGCACAGGGTTCAAAGTGACGAAAGCATATTTTTAGCCACCGCTCAAAATATGTACGCAAATCAGGTATCTGGCTCATGCGATGAAGGCGAATTTTCTGTGAATGGCCATTTAGATTGTAAAAAAAGTGTGCATAATTTTAAAACCAAAGGCGAGCCTTTTTTATACGCTACTCTTATGCCAATTTTTGGGCAAGATTTAAAATGGATTTTTCCATTGCACATATTTTTGCTGCTCTCAACTATTTTCCTGCTGTTCCTCGCCGTTTACGCTTGGACATCAAATAGCAATTTGGCTTTTTTAACAGCCGCTTTGTTCGCTGCGCAACCCACAACGCTTTTTCAATTTCGCTCTACCTCAGTTGAGCCTCTTTACACATTTCTTTTTGCTTTGAGCGTTTTTTTGTGGAAATGGGCATGGGATAAAAACACAATAAAGCACTGGGTATTACTCGCTTTGGTGCTTGCATTTTTTGCGCAAACAAGGCAAGAAACCATATTTTGCTTAGGAGCTTTTGTAATTATATCGGCGTTCAAAATATGCCCCAAACCAACCCTATCCTCACTTATAAATTCTCAATTCTCAATTTTCATCCTCACAATATCAATTTTTTGCATTCCTGTTCTCTTAACCATTAGCTATTATCAGGGCTACGATTTTCAGGGCGGAGAATTTAATGCTCACGGACATTTTTTTGAAAACGTAAAACAGGCTTGGAATGTAAGCGTTAACACAAAGCTAGACAAAGACAAAAGTTTGCTCGTAAATCCATTCCTAAGTTCATTCAGCATTTTAACTTTGCTCGGAATTTTAACTTTGCTCGGTTTTTCTTATTATGAATGGAAAAATCGTAAATCGAATAAAGGGCAATCACGTGGAGGGCAACCGCAAGGGTTTGCCCCTACATATTATATCTTGGTGTTTTTTGTTCTTTATTTTCCGCAGATGTTTATGATTTTGGAAAATGTTTCTGGAGATTTGACTATTGAAATAAATCAAAGATATACTCTTGTTGCATTCCCTGCAATGGCTTTTTTGTGCGGCTTTTTTATAGACAAGGCTAGTTTGCTTTTGCCGCAAAACAACAGATTGCTTTTTGTGCTTGTATTTGCTGGCATTCTGTGGGGCAACACTCTTAGGTACAACGATAGTTTTGAAAAAAACATAATGTACAACCGCAACCATTTAACAACAGAAGAAGCGGAAATTTTAAAATGGCTGAGAAACGAGCCAAAAGCCAACCGCATATTTGTGTATTCAAGGCCCTGGCATTTTATAGGATATGGAATGAGCTCCATTCATTACAATTCCCTAAACCCTCAACTATTGAGCGAGCTTTTGAAAAAATACAATGGCGAAGTTTATTATGTTAGAGGCTTGGATTGCTGGGACAGCCAAACCTACCATAAAAAAGCCATTGAGCACCGCATATCCACAGTGTGCGACCGCTTTGAACAACTTTTCCCAATAGAGCTTATTTTCAATACGGTGATAACAAATAACTACCGCTTGATTATAGCAAAACTAAAAGAAAATGGTACAGGCTCCCCGCTATTTGCCCCACAAGAGGTAAATATTGAACTGCCAGAAAATGCGCAGTGGCTTGGAGCTCCTTCGGAACATCGTCAGGAATGGGGTTCTTTGCAAATTGACAAGTCTGTTACAGGCAAACCTTTAACCATTGCCAGAAAACGTTACAAAAAGGGAATAGGCTCGCACGCCAGCGGATTTCTTCGCTGGGAGCTAAATGGCGAATACGAAAAATTAACCGCTGTTCTCGGTTTAGACGAAGATGAATTTTGCAGCAACGGAATTCAAATAAAAATTATCGGAGATGGAAATTTATTGGCAGACACAGGAAAATTAGGGCAAGGACAGGAATATCTGTTAGATATTTCTTTGAAAGGGATTAATCAACTGACTTTTGAAACAGACGGTCTTGGCGATATTGGCTGCGACCACGTGGATATAGCGGCTGCAATGCTATTCAAACCTATCCCCTGACTTAGGGTCAAAGGCATCCCTTATTCCCTCTCCTATAAAAGAAGCTAGCATAAGGGTTATGAAGAGTGCCAGTATTGTGAAAATGGTAATCCAAGGAGCATAGAGATTTGCGAGACCCTGAGAGAGCAAATCGCCCCAAGAAGGAGTTGGAGCCTGCAAGCCAAAACCCAAAAAATCAAGAGATGTAAGCCCAGAAATTCCGCCTATTATAGAAAAAGGAAAAAGTGTTATTACGGGTGTTAAAGCGTTTGGCAAAATTTCCTTGAAAAAAATTCTCACGTGCCCCATACCAAGCACGGTAGCGGCTTTCACAAATTGCATATTCTTTATTTTGAAAAATTCTGCTCTCATATAATAGCTGAGTCCAATCCAGCTAAACGCCGCCATAATCACAGCCAAAAGCCAGAACCCCTGCCCATAAATGCTGCCGAGCAAAATAACCACATATAAAAAAGGAAGCGCAGCCCAAATTTCAATCAACCTCTGAAAAACAATATCCAACTTCCCGCCAAAATATCCCTGAATCCCGCCTATCACTATGCCCATAAAAGTTCCTATTAAAGAGAGCAAAAGGCTAAAGCTCATGCAAATCCTAAACCCGTGAATTAGCCTAGACAAAACATCTCTCCCGTGAGCATCTGTTCCAAGCCAGTGAGCAGAAGAAGGCGGGTATGGAGGCGCGCCTTCTGCGCTTAATTGCGATTTTATTGGGCTCCAAGGTATTGGAGGGAACAAGGCGAAATAGGGCACAGAGTTTTCTTTTGCATATAAAACCAGTTCCTTGTAGTTTGGCTCGGTTGCATAACCCCCATAAAATTCGCTTTGCCCGTAATGAAAAAGAGCCGGACAATAAAATTTGCCATTATATTTTAACAATAGGGGTTTATCGTTCACCAGCCAAGGGCTTGTTAAAGAGAGCAAATAAGCTACCGCTAAAATAACAAAAGAAAACCAAGCAAGTTTGTTATGCCTGAATTTTAAAAGCCTTTGCTTGGCAAGTTCTGTCATAGAACTTGAAATTTAGAATTTTCTATATTATTTTTAGTAACCAAACAGAGGAATTATGTCCGTTTTTCCTAGTGGAACAGAACTGCTTGCGGTTTTGGAAAAGGAATCCAAATTGCCGGGCACGGCTATAAATTTGAGCCTACTCAAGCAATTCATCAAAGAAGCTACGCCAGAACAGGTTTCGCTTTGCCTAACAGTCCTTGATACCAAGCCCGATGCAAACTCACCCGCTACCTTTGTTGCGATGTGCGGGGTTGCTGCCTCTGCCAACTTAGAAGTTTTTAGAAAAGCCGCAAACAGCAGCAACTGGCGAATAAGGGAAGCCGCAGTTTTTGGCTTGCAAAATTTGGGTTTAAAAGACTCAGAAAAACTTTATTCCGTTTTTGTTTCTTGGGAAAACGCAAACCTGCTTGAAAAAAGGTGCATAGCGGCAACGCTCTGCGAACCGGCTCTCATAAAAACAAAAGAAAATGCAGAAAAAATTTTAGGTATTCTGAACGAATATATGGAAATTATAGAGCTGGAAAAAAATGTGAAAAGCGAGGAGTACAGGGTATTCAAAAAAGCTATGGGTTACTGCATAAGCGTGGCTATAGAGGCAAACCCAGAAAAAGGAAAAGAATACTTTGAAGAGTGGATGCGCTCCCCAAGCTTGGAAATCCGCTGGGTTTTAAGCGAAAACCTAAAACACGACCGGCTCCGTAAAATGGACTCCGAATGGGTAGATGCCCAAATAGAATTCTTAAGCGATGTGGAATAGTTTCTATGTTCTGCATACTAGCGTTTGTAGCTCAGTTGGATAGAGTGGTGGCCTCCGAAGCCGCAGGTCGCGCGTTCGAGTCGCGCCAAGCGCATTAAATAATCAACATACCATCTCCATAGCTGAAGAGCTTTAGGGAATTTTCAACTGCATATTTATAAGCATTCAAGGTATTTTCCCTGCCATAAAAAGCAGAGACCAGCAGAATTAAAGAGGATTTTGGCCAATGAAAATTCGTGAGTAGTACATCTGTTGCTTTGAATTTAAAACCTGGGTAGATAAAAATATTCGTTATGCCACTCGCGGCTTTCACAAAACCATCTTCGTTTGCAACCGTTTCCAAAACTCGCGTGCTTGTTGTGCCTATGCAAATTATTCTTCCGCCATTTTTTTTGCATTCGTTTATCATATTTGCATTTTGCTCGTTTAATTCGTATTCCTCGCTGTGCATTTTATGAAGGCGAAAATCCGAAGTTTCCTTTATGTTTTCAAAAGTGCCGGGGCCAACGTGCAAGGTTGTTTCTGCAAAGAACACGCCTTTTGCTTTAAGTTCATCTGCCATATCTTCGCTAAAGTGCAAGCTCGCAGTTGGGGCAGCCACAGCTC
>Ga0268262_10000168_pt1 | contig 84566 bp, 63 predicted proteins | sample TergutNc150P3_FD_190354 | JGI IMG/M metagenome (GOLD analysis project Ga0268262, IMG submission 190354) | Nasutitermes corniger P3 segment gut microbial community from laboratory colony in Florida, USA - Nc150 P3 (SPAdes) (version 2) | ecosystem: Host-associated > Arthropoda: Insects >...
CCCGCGCAGAAATCACCGCACAGAGATACCGCATGTCCAAAACCCAGCCGCGTATTTTGTACTTTATATGTAATCCGCTCCCCTATAGTCCTGATTAAATTTTCATATTTTCGCATCTCTTTTGGTAATTTGGAAAGATGCTCTTCCGGTAGTTGGTTAATAAAAAAATCATTGTAGGCGTTAATATCATCTTCTCCGCCAACTACCAAACAAATTTCTTCAATCCCCGCTTCGACTAACTGTTCCAGTAGAATCAATATAGCGGGTTTTACCAATCCGTCTTTATCGATCAGGGGCAGCATTTCTTTCTTTATGTTGCGCGTTACCGGATATAAACGAGTACCATAACCCGCGACCGGTATTATCGCTTTCCTTATTTGGTAATGCGCTTTTATAGTAAGTTTATAGGGTAATAATCCCTTCTCCTCAAGATATTTACACAATGCTTCCTGTGATAAAGAGTCCTTTGCCAGAAACTGAATGGCTCCGTCGCCCTGGGAACCAACACCCTTTCCCCCGTAGGTTAATGATTTTACTTTTTTATCACTTAAAAAAGAATGAAGTATTGGGGCGGTAAGTTCAGACGGGCACGCGGGCGCCACCATTGAATCAAACAGGTTTTGGGCTTCGGTCATTAATTCGCCGAGTTTTTGCGCTTCCCCATTTTTTAGATATTCAATAGCCCTTTTTGTTATCTTCTGATTTGATTCACCTAACGCCGCATGAACATTCTTCTCTTTATCTGTTTCCGCAAAAGGATAACATTTATTCAAATCTCCAAGAATTTTTATTGTGTTTTTATGGGCATTTAAGTCGGCAAACACCCAATGAAAATTCCCTTTAACCGACAATCTTTCAACATTAATGTCATCACCGTCAAAATGCATACATACCGGCACTGTTCCAAAGGCGCACGCCTGATCCAGCCTTCCGCAACGGGAACGCGTTCGTTGTTCACCCTTAAAGGCAATGTCCATCTCTCCGCGCGTGTTAAGATTCAGCGAATATAAACGGTTAAACGCCCTGGCTACCAATACGCAAATTGCCGCACTTGAAGACAACCCTTTTTTCATGGGCAGGGTCATTTTTTTAACGGTAATTTTGACGCCTTCAACAGAATAATGATCTTTAATATACGACGCGACGCCGGAAGCGTAAGAAAAATAACTGTCAGATTCCGCGACGGCGCGTAATTCTTTATTTTGCATAGAACAGTCAAAATCTACCCACATTCCGGATAATTCCGCCGCTTCATTGCACATAACAAAACGCTCGCACTTTTCCGCTTCCGCGTAAATTCCCTGCTCGATACCGGTAACAATGGCGGCTCCGGGAACAATATCGGCGTTAATTATCCTGTGCAGTCCCGCCCAGTCGCTGTGTTCTCCAAAGAGACAAAGTCTGCCTGGAACAAAAAGATTAATGATTTTCTGAGACATTAGTATTCCTTATCTTTACTTTCATTCAATTCAAAATAATAAAGCGGGGTATTATATACGTCCATTACTTTTGTAAGATTTCCGTAATTCTGTAATACTGATAATCCTCTTTCTATTTCACCTCCATATTGTTGAAAAATTAAATACGTTTTCTTGTTTTCAAGGATTGATAACAATTCATTTTCCACAGCACTTTCATTCCATTCATCTCTGTTTTTTCCATATATTATTTTATCTTTTGCGATATTTTTATTTTTCGCCGTTTTGTAATCATTTATGAAATCAAACGTATATTTCGCCATTTGGTAAACATATAGTTTTTCATCTTCATTAATATTTTCTTGAACATAATAAATTAATGGTTTAATTTCCTGTTGGGGAAAATACATTTTATAGCCAATATATTCAAAACAGTTAACTGTTGAATAAATAATTATTGCCGAAAAAAGAAAAAACAACGTATTCTTGGTTGTTTTAGACTTTATTTTATCATAAATAAAATCAAGTCCAATTGGAGTAAAAATTAAAAAAATCGCGGGTAAAAACAACCACAACCGGGCAAGCAGAGGCCAATTACCAGTAAATGAAGCAAAAAAAGTTAAGAGCAGAGATAATACGACTGAAAAAACAATTTTGTTCTTTAGTTTAAGAAAGGAAATTATTCCCAAGAAAGCAAATGGCACAAAGAAAATAACGATTGATGAATCAGAATTACCAACGCCAGCATCAAATATCTGTAATATTTCTTTCACATGAGGAATACCCCAATAACTACGCATTGCTTCTGATACAGGTTGCATCCACCAATAATAGTATAAACAGAATACTACAAGAACAGATGTTCCAGAAATAACAATATTAAGAAATCTTTTTTTGTTTTTATTGAATATAGCGATAAAAGATTCTGAAAATAGTATTCCTCCAATAAAAAATATTGCTGGCGATGAAAATCCAAGAATCAAAATATACAAAAATGTCAATGTTGATAATCTTATTTTCTCTTGTGTGTAATAAAAGTATAACAAAATTATCAAAACAATAAAAAAAGCATCACCCATATAGGGTTTAAATTCATTAGAATACCAAATATAACTCGGCAATAACGCGGTCATAGACACAACAAAAGCAATTCTAAAACGATCAAAATTAAATGCCTTTTTCAAAAGTATCATTTCACAAATCAATAGACCTAAAAAGGTAAGCAATGAAAATAGTCTTAAAGAAAATTCTGAATATCCCAATATCGAACAAATAAACTTTATCGCTATTACATATAAAACAGGAGCAGATTGCATATTTATTAAAGGAGGTTTAAGCAGCTCAAACAAATTTCTGGAAGTAATACTTTCCGCCAGCATTGCTTCATCAAGCCAAAGTGACCTGCATTTTATATACATAATTATTCTAACAATAACGCTCATGATTACAATTCCTATTGAAGCAAATATAAATATTTTCTTTATGTGTTTAATAGAAAACACTATATCAATATTTATTATTATTGATAATAAAAAAATGCTAAAACAACACATTGCATATAACGAATACATTATTATTCTCTTCATCCAAAAATCGTGACTTAAACCTCGCCCAAGAATCTTTTCTCCAATTTCAATAATTAAATTCCGAGCTTGCGGAAGCAGCAATACGCAACAACACACAATAGCGAGAACTAATCCATATCTGAGCAATCTTTTAAGTTTTTCTTTTTTAAGTATGTCCATTTATCTTCCTCTCCGGGAATACCAGAATCTTCCTCAACGCAAAATTTCCTATAAACCCGACAATTGATGAAAGAAATTTCGCGCCGCTCCAATGCAGCGTAAAAAACGGCACTATGGTAATAAGAAACCGCGTTACTCCAAAGTCGATACAGCCCATTATCAAAACGGAAAAAATATACCAAAACAGCTCTATACCGGTATTCCATCGCGCTTTATGGCGGAAAAGGATCGCTATGCACAGGAGATAATTGCATAACGCGGAAACGATAAACGAGACAATGATGGAATGATCCAATGCCATTCCGGCGCGTGTAAGACAGACAAAACAAACCATATTGGCTACAAGCGAAACCCCGCCAATGAACAGGTATATCAATATCTGCATGGGAAGCGGCGCGACATGGGCGCTGTAATGAAAAATACAATACAGCGCGTGAACTCCGTCTTTCCAGCCAATTTTTTTTCCTTCTTCGTAAGTCCTGGGATTATAGGATATGGCGCATTCATACACTCGGCATTGCGCTTCCGCGACTTTTGCCGTTACTTCAGGTTCAAAACCAAAACGCTCTTCTTTTAATTGCGGGGCGATTTTCTGTATGATCTCGCGGCGGAACAGTTTGTAACAGGTTTCCATGTCCGTAATATCAAGATTGGTAAACATATTTGACACACTGGTCAGTGTTTTATTCATCCATGTGTGCCAAAAATAAAGTACCCTGCGGGTATCGGGACGCAGATAGCGGGAGCCATATACCACATCCGCCCTGCCGTCAATCAGAGGTTCCAACATCGTAAGATAATCACGTGGATTATATTCGGCATCGGCGTCCTGAATCCCCACAAAGTCCCCGCTGGCATGAATAAATCCGGTTCGCAATGCCGATCCCTTGCCTTGGTTCTTTTCATGTTTCAAAATTTTGATTTCGTTGTGTTTTTCCGCAAGCGTTTCAAGAATTTGCCAACTGCCGTCTTTTGAGGCATCGTCTACAACGACAAGTTCCAGAGAAAAATCCTGCCCTCGGGAAATATCTAAAACTCTTTCGATACAGGTTTCTATAGTCCGCGCCTCGTTGTAACAGGGGATAATAAGGGATAGGGTGTAACTCATAAAATTTCTTTCCTGATTATTTTACATATAAATATAAAGCTGCGTTTTTTACACATTAAGTAACCTCCTGAAACCTGATGCAGCCAGGGGGCGCATGACGATCTGCGCTCCATTCAATTTCATTATTAGATTGACAGTAGCATAGATGGGCGGGGGGTGTCTATATGAGTATTTCAGCAATCACCTCAACCTCAACCAGAACGCCGCGTGGCAGGGCCGATATGGCAACACAGGAACGCGCCGGTTTATTGGCAGTAAAGTATTGCGCATATACTTCGTTGAACGCGGCAAAATTATCCATGCTGGTTAGAAAACAGGTAGCTTTTACCACTTTTGAAAAATCAGTTCCGGCTGCCGTAAGTACCGCCGCGATATTGCGCATGACCTGTTCGGTCTGTTCTTTTATGCCGCCGGATACCACAGCGCCCGTTTCAGGCGATAAGGGAATTTGACCGGAAGCAAAAAGCAACCCGTCAACTGCAATAGCTTGTGAATAGGGACCGATGGCTGCCGGCGCGGAATTGGTAGAAATAATTTTCATGGTAGATCAATTATGCCGTATTGTTGTTGAAATTGCAATTACTTGCCGGAGGGGTCTGACTTGGATTTGGTAACTGATACCAGGCGTAAATGTTCCGGTGGTATATATAGCATTCACACCTCTATTTTATAACTCATTCTTTTCCATTGTTCCTTGAAACCTATTTTTTCCAAAAATTTTATCCCGTCTTCGTTCCATTTTAACACATCAATTTCTATTTCTTTTGTTTCCAATCTTTCCAATAATTTATTAAACGCGTTTTTTCCGTAATGTTTTCTTCTTTCTTCCCTTTTTATAAAAAATTGCCTTAAATATTTTGGTTCTTTTGTCATATCACATAAAGCGTAGCCAATTATTTTTTCCTCGACAATGAAGAAAAATGCCTTGTATCCGTTATTCAAAAAATCATTCATTCTGTTTTCTAACTGGGTAATATCCATTAAATTATTCGCTTTCTCGTCTTCAATTAACATTTTATTCATTTCTGCCAATAATTTAATATCTTTTTCTGTACATTCATTTATTTCAATCATTTATTTTCATTAATGGTAGATCAATTATGCCGCGTCGCTTCTGAAACTGCAATTACCTTAATCGTCTTTACCATTCTGCTCTTGTGTCTCTTCCTCCTGGACCTGGTCTGTTGACAGAGACTTAAATTTACGTAAATTTTTTGTAACATATGCTGAAGCAACCGCCAAAATAGATGAAAGCAATAAATATTTGGCCGAAAAACTCGTTGAAAAGACATCTGATGACGAAATCCAATGCGGATAATACATAAAAGATAAAATCCAAAACATAATTCCGTTTATAATAACCGTAAACACCGCATAATATACAATGAATTGAATATAACCAAGATTTTCCTTGTCTATCTTTGTGATAAGCGCCACTGCGATTACAGGCGGAAAAAACAAACATAAAAACGCAACCATAAAAAACCTCCGAATAATATCATAATTTATATTAATATATTGCAAAAGAGAACAATTTGCAAGGCATTTCCCTGCCTTTTCGCAGAAATAATCGGCGGTTATACTCCTTTAACAACCACGGCGATAATGGATGTAACGCCTATGGTCAATCCCATTGTTTTCGCGAGTCCGACATGAAAAACTTCCCAGGGGGCGTATCCTATGTTGGCGTTTATCATCAAGACAATTCCAAGCGCGTACAGAATAAGCCCTGTTATCATATTCATGAAACGTATCAGGAATAGTTTCACTAAAATTCCTGATACGTTCCCAGAAAACTGAACATATCGGTTTCCTGTTCAAGTTCGGCCAGCACCTGTTTTAACTCATCCGAAATGACCGGCGTGTCGATGTCAAAATAAAAAAGAAATTCAAAATTTTGGCCGGAGATGGGGTGGCTCTCCAGTTTGTTCATGTTGATTCCGTGCGCGTAAAATTTGGCGAGGACATGGTACAGGGAACCGGGTTTGTGTTTCAGGGCCAGTATAAGGCTGGTTTTATGGGCACCTGGATATATTTCCGGTTTTTTTGATATGCAGATAAAGCGCGTGTAATTGTTGTCGGTGTTTTGAATATTGAATGACAGCGCTTGCAGGCCGTACAGCTCGGCGCAGTCGCGCGATGAGATAACCGCCGCGTCCGTCCGTCCAGAACTTGCCGCCTGTTTCGCGGCCATTGCCGTGTTCGCGCATTCGGTTATTTTGACACCGTTCCATGATTTCAAAAACCGGCTGCATTGGCGGATAGCCTGCTCATGTGAAAACACTTCCTTAATGTCGTCTAACTTCGCGCCGGGGGCCGCCAGTAATGTATGCGTTACCGGCAGTTTTATACTGCGCACAATATAGAAGCGGTAACGGTTCATCAGGGCATATACCTCATTGACCGAGCCCGCGGAGCTGTTTTCCAGCGGCACTACTCCGAAACGGCACAAGCCGCCGTCTACCGCCTGAAAAACGCCTTCAAAACTGTTGAAATAAGTAATGTCCGCCGGTGAAAACAATTTGTCGCAGGCGGCTTGTGAATACGCGCCTTCCACGCCCTGACAGGCAACCGTCGCGCGTGAGGGGAAAACTTCGGGCTTATGTTGAACCGCGTCATTAAGCAGTTTTTTTACCGCCGAATCGTAATGGTGCTGCGCTTTTTGATAACTGCCGCTTATCTCGAAAAGGGAAGAAAACAGAACTTTGACATACCCCGCCAATTCAGGCCGCGTCTGTTCGCACAACTGGTACAGGATTTTGCGCTGGTGTTCCGTGTCCATGACCGGCTGGGAAATATCCTGCTTATGCTGTCCCAGTTTCCTGGCAAGCTCCATGCGCTGTTCAAACAGTTTCAGTAACTGTTCGTCAATGCCGTCTATTTCCTGATTCAGCGTATCAATATTCATGATTTATCCCCGCCTTTTATTTTTTCTTGCCTACAATTTCTAAAATCTTTTTAACATCGCTTGCCAAAGAAGCGAAAGCGTCCGGTGTAATTGACTGCGGCCCGTCGCACAGGGCGTGGGTGGGGTCGTTGTGTACCTCAATGATCAGGCCGTCCGCGCCCGCCGCCGCCGCCGCCATTGAAAGCGGGTACACCAGAGCGGCGTCGCCCGCGGCGTGGCTGGGATCAATAATGACCGGCAGATGGGTCAAGCGCTTGAGCATCGGTATGGCGGAAATATCAAGGGTATTGCGGGTGGCTGTTTCAAAAGTGCGGATGCCGCGCTCGCAGAGAATGATGTTTCCGTTTCCGCCGGACATGATGTATTCCGCGCTCATCAGCAGTTCTTCAAGCGTATTGGCAAGCCCCCGCTTCAGCAGAATGGGTTTTTCCTGCGTCCCCAGTTCTTTCAGCAGCTCAAAATTTTGCATATTGCGCGCGCCCACCTGAATGACATCCACCTGCTCGAACATGGGAAGATGGTTCGCGTTCATTATTTCGCTGACAACCGGCATACCGGTAAGTTCCTTCGCCTTCAGCAAAAATTCTATGCCTTCGTCCCGAAGCCCCTGAAACGAATAGGGCGAAGTCCGCGGCTTGAACGCTCCGCCCCGCAGAAGATTCGCCCCGGCCTCATGTACCTGCCGCGCGATCCCGCAGATCTGCTCGGACGATTCCACCGAACAGGGGCCGGCGATAAACTGAAAATGGCCGCCGCCGATTTTATGCCCGCCCATGTCCACCACGGTATCGTCCGTGTGAAACTTGCGGTTGGCTTTTTTATACGGCTCGCTGATCCTCTGCACGCGCTCTACAATGTCCATGCCGTCGATCAGTTCCGCGTTGAGGCTGTGTGTGTCGCCAATCAACCCCAGCACCGTTTGATATACGCCCCGGTTTACATTGACGCGCAGCCCCTGATTTTCCAGCCAGGAGACAAGATTTTCTACGCTTTTTTCGTTTGCGTCCTGTTTTATAACAACAATCATAATTAACTTCTTTTACCGATTTCCCGGCAGATCAATTCACCCATCCGCCGTGTCCCCGCCACCTCAGTTGTTTCGGCGTCTTTAATATCAGGCGTTCTTACGCCGCTGTGCAGCACGGTATCGACCGCTTTTTCAACGGCGGCGCATTCTTTCTGCAGGCCAAACGAATACTTGAGCATCATGGCGGCGGACAAGATTGTCGCAACCGGGTTTGCCTTGTCCTGTCCGGCAATATCGGGCGCACTGCCGTGGATCGGCTCGTACAGCCCCCGTTTGGAGTCGCCGAATGACGCGGAAGCCAATATGCCTATTGATCCGGTTATCATCGCCGATTCATCGGATAGAATGTCGCCAAACATATTGCTGGTAACCACTACGTCAAACTGTGCGGGGTTTTTTACCAACTGCATTGCCGCATTATCAACCAGCATATTGCTGACTTCGACTTGCGGGTATTCAGCCGCCATTTTATGTACGGTTTCGCGCCACAGGCGGCTGCTTTCCAGCACATTGGCTTTGTCAATACTGATCAGTTTTTTTCTTCTGGTCATTGCCGTTTCAAAGGCGACTTTGGCGATGCGCCGTATTTCCATTTCACTGTAACACTCGGTGTCAAAGGCTTCCTCGCCGTTTTTTCCGCCGCGCCTGCCGCGCTCGCCAAAATAAATACCGCCGGTCAATTCGCGGACAATCACCATGTCAAAACCCCTGTCCGCAATATCGGCGCGTAAAGGGCAGGCTTTTTTAAGCGGCTTGAAAAGAACCGCGGGGCGGATATTGGCATACAAGCCCATAACGGAACGCAAACCCAGCAACCCCGCTTCGGGGCGCAGATTCCCCGGCAGCGTATCCCATTTTGGCCCGCCGACCGCGCCCAGTAACACGCTGTCCGATTTCAGGCACACGTCTATCGTTTCCTGCGGCAGCGGCACGCCGGTCGCGTCAATGGCGCATCCGCCCATTAAAACAGGGGTAAACGTAAACGAATGATTAAAAGCGGTCCCTATGGTTTCAAGCGCCTTCATTGCCTGAGTTACGATTTCATCCCCGATCCCGTCGCCTTTTATAACCGCGATGTTGTAGTTCATTTTTTCGCCATCCTGTTCATTAAACCGCCGGCGGTGATTATTTCCTGTATGAACGGAGGGAATGCCGGCACGGTAAACGTTTGGTCGCCGACTTTGATTTTACCGGTATCAAAATCAATCTCAACTATATCGCCGTCTTGTATTGCCTGCGCCGCCTCATCGCTTTCGATAATCGGCAGCCCGATATTAATCGCGTTACGGTAAAAAATCCGCGCAAAACTTTCCGCTATCACGCAGGATACACCGGCGGCTTTAATGGCAAGGGGCGCGTGTTCACGCGATGAGCCGCATCCGAAATTCCTGCCGCCCACAATAATGTCACCTGACTGTACTTTCTTGACAAAATCCGCGTCAATATCTTCCATGCAGTGCAGTTTTAATTCCGCGGGATCGGAGGTATTCAGATAACGCGCCGGAATGATAACATCCGTATCAATATTATCGCCGTATTTATAAACAGTGCCTTTTGATTTCATTATAAACCCTTCCTCAAATATCCTTTGAGCGCGACTTGCGCCGCAATATACGGGCTTGCCAGATACACTTCGGATTTGATGTGCCCCATCCGCCCGACAAAGTTCCGGTTGGTAGTGGCGACCGCCCGTTCTCCCGCCGCCAAAATACCCATGTGCCCGCCCAGGCAGGGGCCGCAGGTAGGCGTGCTGAAAACAGCGCCGGCTTCAACAAAAATTTCCGCCAGCCCGTTTTTTATACATTCCAGAAACACCTTTTGCGTCGCGGGAATAATAATACAGCGGACGCCCTGGGCAACTTTTTTTCCTTTCAGAATTTCAGCCGCCACCGCCATATCCTCATAACGCCCGTTGGTACAGGAACCTATAACCACCTGGTCGATTTTAATGTGTTCGTTGATTTCATTGATTGTTTTGGCGTTCCCCGGCAGGTGCGGAAAAGCAACCGTGGATTTAAGATCACGCAGATCAATGTCCAGCGTTTCGTCATAGTCCGCGTTGGCGTCGGCTTCAAAAATCTGGTAACGCTTCGCCCCCGCCTGCTTCATATACGCTATTGTCTTGTCGTCAACGGGGAAAATCCCGTTCTTCGCCCCCGCCTCAATCGCCATATTCGCTATGCACAGGCGGTCGTCCATGGAAAGGCTCTCCACCCCTTCGCCTGAAAATTCCATTGACTTGTACAACGCGCCGTCAACGCCGATTTCGCCGATGATGCGCAGTATCAAATCCTTGCCGCTGACATTCTTGTTCAGCTTGCCCGTCAGGTAAATTTTTATGGCGCTGGGCACTTTGAACCACGCCTTGCCGGACGCCATTCCCGCGGCCATGTCCGTGCTGCCCACGCCGGTGGAAAACGCCCCCAGCGCGCCATAGGTGCAGGTGTGCGAATCCGCGCCGATAATACAGTCACCGGCTTTAACCAGCCCCTGTTCGGGGAGCAGCGCGTGTTCTACACCCATTTCCCCCACGTCATAGAAATGCACTATGCCGTGTTTGCGCGCAAAGTCCCGAACCTGCTTGCACTGCTCGGCGGCTTTAATGTCCTTGTTAGGCGTAAAATGGTCCATGACCAGCGCGATTTTTTCTTCTGAAAATACCTTGTCCAGGCCCGCCTTTTCAAACTCATTGATGGCGACCGGGGATGTTATGTCGTTACCCAGCACCATGTCAAGGTCTGCCTCAATTAACTGTCCCGCCGCCACTTTATCAAGCCCGCAGTGCGCCGCGAGTATTTTTTGCGTCATAGTCATTTTATAATTTATTCACTCCATTCAAATAAGCCAATATGCTCGCCTCGATAATGTCGGTGCTGACACCCCTGCCAACAACCTTCTTATCGCCCAATGTCAGTTTGACGATGACTTCTCCCAGCGCGTCTTCGCCTTCCGTTACCGCGCGGATTGAATAATCATCAAGCTGAATCGTTTTATCAATGATACTGTCAATCGCCTTATACGCCGCGTCCACCGGTCCGTCGCCGCCGGAAACTTTTTCAATGATTTTGTCGTCCACTATCAGGCTGATCGTCGCGGTCGCCGTTATCCTGCTTCCGCTGTTTATGACGAAGTTGTCCAGTTTATAGTGCTGATTGGCGGGTTCCAGCTTCATGGCGACCAGCGCGTCCAAATCGCTGTCCGATACTACTTTTTTCTTGTCCGCCAAAACCTTAAATCGGGTAAACGCCTCGTCAACCTCCTGCTGATTCAGGCTGTACCCCAGTTCTTTCAGCCTGTCAACAAAAGCGTGCCTGCCGGAATGTTTGCCCAGCACCATTTTATTTTGGGGGATGCCTATATCCTGCGGCGACATAATCTCATAGGTGGTGCGCTCCGCCAGTACGCCGTGCTGATGAATTCCCGCCTCGTGGGCAAAGGCGTTATCCCCGACTATCGCCTTACTGGGGGCGACGGGAACGCCGGTAATGGTTTGAATCAATTTGCTTGAGTGATAAATCTGCCGGGTGTCTATCCCGCATTCCACGTTGTAATAATCCTTGCGCGTCCGCAAATTCATAACAACTTCTTCAAGCGAGGTATTGCCCGCGCGTTCGCCTATCCCGTTTATGGTACATTCCGCCTGCGTCGCCCCGGCCTTGATCGACGCCAGCGTATTGCTGACGGCAAGCCCCAGGTCATTGTGGCAATGCACGGAAATTTCCGCTTTTTCAACGCCGTCCACATGATTCTTCACATAACTTATATAGGCGGCCATTTCTTCCGGCGAGGAATACCCGACAGTATCGGGAATATTGATAACGGTCGCCCCGCTGGCGATTGCTTTTGAAAGCACCTTCGCCAAAAACGCCTTGTCGCTCCTTGAAGCGTCCTCCGCCGAAAACTCCACGTCGTTGCAGTATTTTTTGGCGTAGGCGACCGCGCGGCCCGCCATTTCCAAAACCTCATCTTCCGACATTTTCAGTTTATATTTCATGTGTATCGGCGAAGTCGCCAGAAAGGTGTGGATGCGCGGATGAACCGCGTGTTTAACCGCTTCCCAGGCGCGGTCTATATCCTGTTCCACCGCCCTGCACAGGCTGGCGACCGTCGCGTTTTTTACCGCTTTGGCGATCTCGGATACGCTTTCAAAATCCCCCGGCGACGCTATGGCAAATCCCGCTTCGATGACATCCACATTCAGTTTTTCAAGCTGCGCGGCAACCTCCAGTTTTTCCTGAAGGTTCATGCTGCATCCCGGCGATTGCTCGCCGTCGCGCAATGTGGTGTCAAAAATCTTAACTCTGTTGGACATTACATCTCTCCGTTTCCAGTTTATGAAATTATACAAAATTGCGTAAGGTTTGACAAGGCTATAATTGACATCATTGAAAACTTATGATACTTATGTTTGTATATTCGACATGGCACAAAAATATAAATGACAAAAAAAGTTGATGGAAAAATGAAGCCTTTCCCCGAACGCCGTTTTATTCCTTCCTATGTGTTCTCCTTTATCGCTTTTGCGGTTGTTACGCCCTATCTTTCAATCATGATGCGGGACCTGGGCTACAGTCCGGTTTGGGTGGGCATACTGCTCGGTGTTTTTGAAGGTTCCGCCATAGCCGGCCCCTTTGTATTCGGTTATTGGGCGGACAAAACCGGCAATTTTCGTTCCGCAATAATTGTTTCTTACCTGCTCCCCGTTTTCGCCGCAATTCCCCTGGTACGATGGATTCACCCCGCGGTCAGCGCCGTTCTGCTTGCGGTGTTCGCCTTTGGCTTCCGTTCCACACCTTCCCTGCTGGACGCGATAACTACCATTCAAATCGGAAGAAGCGGCGATTACGGAAAAATACGGACATGGGGATCGCTCAGCTTTATCGTTTTTACGTTGTTTCTTCAGTGGACTCCGTTCCTAAAACCCAACAGCGCGGGAAACATAGCGTTCTGGATGGTGGTAACATCGCTTGCCGCCATAGTCCCTCTGTTCTTTCTGCCCCGCGCTTCGCTTGTTTTGACTGAACATCACATAGAAAAAAACGACGGAGGAGAAAAAAGGATATCGCTTTTCTCGCTTTACTTTGTCGGAGGTTTCGCCATTATTTTTCTGTGCCGTTTTGCCATGTCGTCGGTCTACACCTATTTCCCCCTGTATCTGACCGAGACGCTGCAATGGAACGCGGTAGGGCTGATGTTCGCTTTGTCTTCGGCGTCGGAAGTTCCCTTTATGTTTATTTCCGCGGCGCTGATCCGCCGTTTCGGCGCGCTAAGGCTTCTTGCTGTTTCCGCGGCGGGAATTACCGTCCGGCTTTTGTTGTGGGCGCTTTTCCCCTCCAGGGCCGTCATCATCGCCGCGCAGCTTCTCCATTCCCTGTGCTTTGGAATCTATCACCCCGCGGCGGTGCATTTCATCGCGTCGGTCTTTCCGGCAAAAGAACGCGGCAAAGGGATGCCCGTATATCTCGCCCTTGGATCGGGACTCCCCGCGCTCATCGGCAACATGATAGGAGGAGCCGTGGTAGAATCCGCCGGATACCGCCCGCTCTTTGCCATCTACGCGGGCGTCGCGGGAATATCCGTGCTGATTTTTTTCGTTATGCGAAAAAAAAGTTACTGATACTTTCGACAGGATCAGGGAGCGCTTTGGATTTCAGATACCATGAGCGTTAACTTTAGAAGAATTAACCACGGAGTTACACGGAGTACCACGGAGTTTTGGTACGAAAATCTTTTATTCCTCCGTGAAACTCCGTGTACTCCGTGGTAAAAATTCTTAGGTTTATAATATTGAACCGTACATACCGCGGGCGAAAAAATAAAAGCGGCTACATTATCTGTTCATCAATAGGTTTACCGCCGGGAACAAACGGCAGCACGCGCTCATCCTGGTCGATGATTGCCTCAATCAGGGCGGGCTTTCCATCTGAGTTATGTGTAATACTTTCACGCAGAGCCTCAAGAAACGAAGCTTCATCAGCGGCGCGGCAAGCGGGAACATTATAGGCGCCGGCAAGTTTTACAAAATCAGGCCCGCGGTCGTCAAGGCCGGTCTCGGAATAACGGGCCCCGTAAAAAAAGTTCTGCCACTGCCGCACCATTCCCAATGTCCGGTTGTTAAAGATAATGATCAGCACGGGAAGTTTGTAGCGCACCAGAGTCGCCATTTCGGCGCAGTTCATTCTGAAACAGCCGTCGCCGGAAAAAAGCGCCACAGGATGACCGGGGTTGGCGGTTTTGGCGCCCATTGCCGCGCCCATGCCGAAACCCATTGTCCCCATGCCGCCGGAACTTAAAAAAGAGCGGGGGCGGTTAAAGGGAAAAAATTGCGCCGTCCATATCTGATGCTGGCCCACATCGGTGACAACAATCGCCTGCGCGCCCAACGCTTTGGCGGTTTCCTGTATCACAAAACGGGGATGCAGCGCCGTTTTGCGGTGATGATCCCGCGGCGTCTGCGTTTTCCATTCTTCAATTTCATTGTTCCACTCGGTCGCCATTTTTTGGGGAAGTTTTTTGATCAGGCGTGACAACACCGCCTTCAGATCGCCTGTAACAAAAACATCGGCCTGTATATTCTTGTTGATCTCCGCCGGATCAATGTCAATGTGCAGAATCTGCGCGCCGCGGGCAAACTTTTCAACCTGACTGGTAACCCTGTCGGAGAACCGAGCCCCCACGGCGATTAACAGGTCTGACTTTTGCACCGCCTTGTTGGAAGCGGCGCTGCCGTGCATACCAATCAGCCCCGTACAGAGCCGGTGGTCGTGGGGAAAGGCGCCCATCCCCATCAGACTCAAAGCAACCGGCGCGTTAAGCAGCTCTGCAAGTTTTTTCAGTTCAGCCCCGGCTCCGGAAAGCACCACGCCGCCGCCGGCATAAAATACGGGCCGTTTGGATTCCTTGAGCAGGGCGGCGGCTTTAACAATATCGTCATCGGTAAAGGTTTCGCGCCTGTTCCGCTCGGCAAGACGGCCGGCATAGCCGGTTGCCATCCTCTTCCCTTCGCCTCCGCCGGGAGAATCCCATTCACACGCCGCTGTGGTAATATCTTTGGGAATGTCAATTAACACCGGGCCGGGCCTGCCGGATCTGGCGACAATAAACGCCTCGCGGATAACTTCGGCAAGATCATTCACATTTTTAACGATCCAGTTGTGCTTGACGATGGGCATGGTTATTCCGGCAATATCCACTTCCTGAAAACTGTCCTTGCCAAGCAGGGGAACGCTCACATTGCCGGTAATGGCGACAACGGGAACCGAGTCCATGGCGGCGGTAGCTATACCGGTTACCAGGTTCGTCGCTCCCGGGCCGGATGTGGCAAGACAGACTCCTACTCTGCCGCTTGAACGGGCATAACCGTCCGCGGCGTGGGCGGCGTGCTGTTCATGGCTTACCAGAATATGCCGTATGCGATCCCTGTGATGGTAAAGTTCATCATATATATGGAGAACCGATCCCCCCGGATAACCGAAGATGGTATCAACTCCCTGCTCTATGAGAGACTCAATAAGAATACGGGCGCCCGTGTACTGCATGGTTATTCCTTGAGTCTTTCAATGTCGCCGATTAATTTATACTCAATCGAATCTACCAGCGCGGCGCGGCTGGCGTCAATGATATCCGCCGAAACGCCCACGGTATTCCAGCTTCGCTGGCCGTCGGTGGATTCAATCAGGACGCGAACCCGCGCGGCGGTGGCTTCCTTGCCGTCAATCACCCGGACCTTGTAATCTTCCAGCCGCATCTGCGCCAGACTGGGAAAGAAACGGGTCAGCGCCCGGCGGAGCGCGCCGTCCAAAGCGTTTACCGGCCCGTCGCCCTCGGCGGCGGCGATTTCATGCTGGCCTTCAACCAGCACCTTCACCCAGGCATGGGAACAGGCAATCGTCTCGCTGGTGGGGTGTTCGCTCATCACGCGGTACGCCTCAATATGGAACAGGGGCTGATACAAGCCCAGTTCCCGCCGGACCAGAATATCAAAGCTCGCGTCCGCCCCCTCAAAAGACCAGCCGTCAGCCTCCATGTTTTTAATTTTTTCAGTTAACGCGGTGCTTACCGGATGATCTTTGGTAATCGCCGCGTCAATTTTTTTTGCCCGCTCGGCAATCGCTGACCGGCCGCCAACCTCGCTCAAAAGAATATGCCGGTCATTGCCCACCGCTTCGGGATCGATATGCTCAAAAGACCGCCGGTCTTTCAGAACTCCGTCGGAATGCATTCCCCCCTTGTGCGAAAACGCGTGCGCCCCCACATAGGGCATATCATCGCTAATCGAAACATTGGCAATTTCCGCCACCCGCCGCGTCAGTCCCGAAATGCGGACAAGGTTTCCTTCCGGCAGGCAGCGCAGTTTCAGTTTGAGTTCCATGCTGGGGATCAGCGCCGCAAGCGCCGTATTGCCGCAGCGTTCCCCAAAACCCACCAGCGTCCCCTGCACATGGGTACAGCCCGCCTGTACCGCGCTGATGGTATTTGCCAGGGCAAGGCCGGAATCGTTATGCGCATGGATGCCGATACGCGAATCGGGAACAGTCTTTTTAACATCGCGCACTCCGGCGGCAATGACATCGGGGAAAGTACCGCCGTTAGTATCGCATAATACGATACGGTCAGCGCCGGCCTCCGCCGCCGCCTTTATCGTGGAAAGGGCGTAAGCGGAATTGGCCGCATAGCCGTCAAAAAAATGCTCCGCGTCGTAAATCACCGTCCGGCCCGCCGCTTTCAGAAAGGCAATGGTTTCCGCTATCATGGCGATATTTTCTTCAGCACTTACCCGCAGCACTTCGCTGACATGCAGCTCCCAGCTTTTGCCGAATATCACCACCCCCTGGGTTTCCGCCTCAAGCAGGCTGCGCAGTTGGGTGTCGTCCGCCGCCTTTACCCCCTTCTTCCGCGTCGAGCCAAAAGCGCAGAGTTTGGCAGCGCCAAGCCGGAGCGACGAGGCAGACCGGAAAAACTCCAAATCTTTGGGGTTGCTTCCCGGATTCCCCGCTTCGATCCATGCCACGCCAAGCTCATCAAGCGCCTGCGCCACGGCAAGTTTGTCCCTCACCGAAAACACAATTCCCTCGCCCTGAGCCCCGTCGCGTAAAGTAGTATCGAGTATCTCAATGTCCATTTCTATCCCTTAATCCCATTCTATTGTATTTATCGCTGAAAATTGTGTCTTTCCTCATTTTATTACCGCAAAAAGTGAAAAATTATGCAAGGGGATGCGGTATCAGAGCAACAATGTACGTCTAATGCCGTATACCGATGTATTGACATACCGGTCTGAAACATCTTATAATTAATTATAAGCTTATGGGTATATTAACTACACAGAAAGTCGCTACTTACTATGAGCGCTATAAGAATATCGATGTTACTTTCACCAAGGATATGATTCAGACAACCGGACTTATCACCGAACAAGTCCATTTAAAGTGTGGAAGCGATTTCTGGCCCTGCGTTTTTTTCGCCACTTCCTTTCAGGGATCAAAAATTGTCGCCAACACAAAATCCGGCCTGATGGGAAAACTCCAGCAGGCCAATAATCTGGTAAGCCTGCGGTTATGCTTTAAAAATCCGGAAACGGAAAACCCGTTAACATTCTTTGTGGCAGGCCGCGTAATGGGTTCGATTCCCTATAAAAATTCCAATGAAATTTCCATGCTGACCATCCAGTTCACCCAGCGCCCGCCTGATGATCTGATAGAGGTTATTGGCCGCGTTCTGGACGCCAACGTCAATTCAGCAAAACGCAAGGATGAACGAATAACCATCACTGCCGAAACCCAGCGGAAAATTAAATTACTCGCCAAAGAAACGGCTGCCTTTGTCCAGGGAGTGCCCCGGCGCTGCATACTGCGGGATATGTCCTTTTCGGGCGCCAAGGTAATAATGATGGGAGTCGCCAAATTCCTGGTCAACAAGGATACGGCCCTGCGCTTTGACTTTGATGATCCCAGAGAAACTTTTCTGGTCAAGGGAAGATTCATCCGTTCGGAAAATGTCGAGGGTAAAAAGGAAATGATCGCCCTTGCCACGGAGTTTGACGAGGCGGTAGTCCCCATGGGTTACAAGATACGGATCAACGAGTACCTGAATACTACAAGGGCGGACAGCCGTGTCCAGGAAGGCGAAAACACGTCCCCGGCAAAGTAAATCCTATGTCAGATAGACGGCAAAGCAGACTGCTCTTTCTTTCGGTTCCTGAAAGCCTGCGGGGTCAAATTGAAAGCGTAGCTCATGATGATTTTTCAATTAATCCCGGCATTCCCCTGCCGGTTGAAATCCCTGAAGATGAAGAAAATTTAAATCTTGAAGAACTTTCCTGGGAAATGATCATTTCAGGGATGTTGTCCGTCATTGCCGCCGGACCGGAAGCTTTGGCTCCCGTTCAGGAAAACACCGCTCAAAAAAACGCCTGGATCAACTACTACCGCCATTTTGTTCTGGCGGTACGGCCTTCAATTATGAGCGAATTTACCGAGGCGGCAATTCTCAAGGCGCGTAACGGCGACTTTGATCTTGCCCTGGAAATACTTGATTCTCTGCGAGGCCTGTTTCCTTCATCGCCCGTCGTGACGATGAACCGCGCTCTGGTTATGGAAGAGCGGGCGGCGGCACTGGAACGGCGGGACAGCGCAGAAACAGAAGACGCGTTTCGAGCGGCGGAAACCGCCTATACCGAAGCCCTGTCCCTGCATCCTCCATTCCCCACCGCCCAATTTAACGCGGGTTTTTTCTACCTGGGCCGGAAAGATTTTCGCCGCGCGCGGGAATGTTTTTCCCGGTATGTTGATATTGCCGAAGACAAGGCAAAAACAGAACAGGCGCAAGCCATTATTAAAGATATAGATGAAAACGGTCTTGAGGATGAAAACTTCAATGACGCGTATAAATTTATTCTGCAGGGAAATGAAGAAGAAGGAATGCGGAGTGTCCGCGATTATATTGAAAAGTATCCGTCGGTATGGAACGGCTGGTTTGTCCTGGGCTGGGCATTGCGCCGCATGGGCCGCTGGGAAGACGGCGCCGCCGCTTTTGGCAAGGCCATAGAGTTGGGAGGAGCCAACAGCGACACCCGCAACGAGCTTGCCATTTGTCTGATGGAGACAGGAAATCTCAAAGGCGCCCGCGGTGAACTGGAATCCGCCCTGCGCGACGATCCTGAAAATGTAAAAATAATTTCCAATATGGGCGTGCTTGCCCTGAAAAGCGGCAACAACGACGAAGCCGCCGCCTTTTTCCGCACTGTGCTTGAATTTGATCCGCAAGATCCGATTGCGTTAAATTTCTTTAAGAATTTAGACTAGAAGAGTTCACACAAAGATCACAAAGGTACAAAGAACACGAAGGAGAAAAAAAGGGGTTGTTGTAAGCAAGCTGAGCTTGATAAATCACGATAAGATAACAGACAAAAACCCCTGATTCCTCTTTGTGTCTTTTCTTTCTTTGTGTTCTTTGTGTGAAATATTCTGAATGTAATTTCTAGCGACTGTGGTCAGGGAGCGCTAATGCCAGCACTTCTTCAAAACGTTCAACCGGGTGAAAACTTATGTCTTTCTTCACATAGTCGGGAATATCGTCCAGATCACGTTCATTCTGCCGGGGGATAATGATGTGCCGGGCCCTGTTCCGGCGGGCGGCAATGGTTTTTTCCTTGAGGCCGCCTATGGGCAGCACCTTGCCGGTCAGGGAAAGCTCGCCGGTCATTACCAGCCGGTCGGTAACTGTCTGTTCCCGCATCAATGAGAGCAAAGCCGTCGCCATGGTTATTCCCGCCGAGGGACCGTCTTTGGGCGTCGCTCCTTCGGGAATGTGCAGATGAATGTGATTACACTCAAACCAGTCTTGGACTACATTGTAGCGTTCCACAGCCAGCTTGCGGGCAACAGTCATGGCAATAGCGGCGCTTTCCTTCATCGTGTCGCCCATCTTGCCGGTAAGGGTCAGCCCTTCCTTTCCGGGAACCGAAGTCGCCTCAATGACCAGCGTATCGCCGCCCATACTGGTCCAGGCAAGCCCCACCGACATACCGGGCCGGTCAGCGGTTTTGATGCCGCCTTCGGGAAACAGCGGCTTGCCCAAATGTTTTTCAATGAGTTTTTTGTCGATAGTAAATTGCGCGTTTGTCGAAACGACAGTATCTTTCCCGGTCTCTTCATTTTCAACTATCTGCTTCGCCAGTTTACGGTGAATCTTGTCAAGATTTTTTTCAAAATTCCGCACGCCGGCTTCACGGGCATAGGCATTGGCAATATGCAAAAGACTGTCCTTGGTGTACTTTACCTGGTTTTTTTTCAGGCCGTTTTTTTCCAGGCTCTTGGGCACTAAATACCGTTTGGCTATTTCCAGTTTTTCCGTGTCAATGTAACCGGGCAGTTGTATAATCTCCATGCGATCCACCAGCGGCTGGGGAATCGTATCCAGCGTATTGGCGGTGACAATAAAAAAAACATGGGAAATATCAAAGGGAAGGTCCAGGTAATGATCCCGAAACGCGGAATTTTGTTCCGGGTCCAGCACTTCCAGCAGGGCGCTGGCGGGATCGCCCTGATAGCTTGCCCCCATTTTGTCAATCTCATCAATCATGAACACCGGGTCTTTGGTTTTGACGATTTTAAGTCCCTGAATGATCTTGCCCGGCATCGCGCCTATGTAAGTGCGGCGGTGGCCCTTTATCTCAGCCTCATCGCGCATCCCCCCCACTGAAAAGCGAAAAAACTGTTTACCCAGGGCGCGGGCAATGGATTTGCCGACCGAAGTTTTTCCGACGCCGGGCGGCCCCACCAGGCAGATAATGGACCCCTGGGAAACTGATGTTCCCGCAGCCTTGGCTTCTGAAGGAACCTTGTCTTGTGAAGAAGGATTGCCTTCTAAAGAAGGCTTATCTTCTTTGGAAGTCTTGGTTTCCGAAGAAGGCTGGTCTTCTTTGGAAAACCTGGCTTTCGCAGGAGACGCAGTTTCCGTTGAACCGCTTCTCAGTTTCCGCACGGCAAGGTATTCCACTATCCGGCTTTTAACATCTTTAAGGCCGTAATGATCCTCTTCCAGAATCGTCTGCGCGTTTTTCATGTTAAAATTTTCGGACTGCGGTTCATTCCAGGGAAGGCTGACAATCATATCAAGATAGTTGCGCGTAACAATATATTCCGCGGAATTTGGTTCCATCAGGTTAAATTTCTCAAGTTCCTGATCAACTATCTCTTTTATTTCCCCTTCAAATTTAAAAACGTCAATTTTATCCTTGAATCGCTGATAATCAGAGCTCTTGGCGTCGGTCGTCATTCCCAGCTCGCCTTTTATCGCCTTGAGCTCCTCTTTAAGAAAATAATCCCGCTGGGATTTTTCAATTTTTTCATTAATTTCCTTTTGAATCTTTTTTTGAATCCGCAGCAGTTCCTGTTCTTTTTTGATAAATACCAGCACCTGCTCCATACGCTTGCGCACATTGAGAATCTCAAGAATTTTTTGCTGTTCCGCCCTGTCAATGTTAAGAATACTGGTAATGAAATCGGCAATTTTGCCGGGATGATCAATGTTGATCATGTTAAGGCGCATCTCTTCGGAAAACAGGGGGTTATTCTCGGAAATCTGCTTCATCTCGGAAATAAGGGCGCGGGTAAGGGCCTTTACTTCACTGGTATCATCCTCTTCTTCCTGAAGGTACTCTACCGCCGCTACAATGGGGTTGCTGACATGGAGTGCCTTCTTTATCCGAAAACGCCTGAGCGTGGAGATAAAGATATTCAGTCCGCCGTCGGGAAGGTTGATCTTCTTAATGATCTTTGCCACCGTCCCCACTTTGTACAAATCGCCGGCGGAAGGCGTTTCGGTTTCATTTTGCAGCATCACGAGACCCACCAGCGCATCGCCGGTCACCGCGTCATCAACAACTTTGACATCGACGGGATTTCCTATCATGATGGGGGTAAAAATCCCCGGAAAAATCGGCCTGCCCATCAGCGCTACCACCGGCAGCCTGGGGGGAAGAATTTGGTCAATAGGCACTATTTGGTCTGACATAGGGTAATGGTTATACTATGGCAGAAAAACCCGAAAAAAGCAAGAAGACGCTTACTGCGCGCCCAGCAGCTTGATTCTTGCCAGGATATAATCAAGCCGCTCGCGGTTCAGGACGGCGCGGCGGTATCCGGTACCGGCGAGTTTTTCTGTTTCATAATTGCCTCTTTTGATAAAACTCCGGCCCTGGCCCCTGGCAAACCAGTACACCAGGGCTATGTCATCGCCGCTCAACTCTATGGCGTCCAGGCCTTTTTTCCCGATAGCGCAGCCGCAGTTAAACAGGCATGGCACCGGCAGATCGTCACCGTACAGGCTCTGCCGCAGCACATCCCGGCGTTCTTTTCGTTTCAGTTTGCTTAAATCCCGTTTAAGGGCGGAAACCTCGGCTTCTATCTTCCTGCGTTTTTTTTCTGATGAAGCGGGATAATCCCGGCACAGCCGTTCAATTTCAAACTTGATGTAGTCAAATCGACTCAGGGACTCAAACAGGGGCCGGTGTGTATGCCCGATAATTGATATGCAGTGATTATCCAGTGAAAAATCGTAAGCTGTTTCTTCAACACGGAAACGCCGGTAAGGGTTCTGACTGGAAGAAATATTTTTGATGCCGAAGGGCTTTAACACATAACGAATGGCGGCGCCAACAAGTTTGTTGTAATGGGCGTACAGTCTCAATGACTGATGCCCGTGATAAACGTAAACCGGAATTACGCCGGTATCTATTCGTATTACATTGTAGAGTGGATAATAATAATTTTTCATAAAAAGCAGTTCTTCATCATGATTGCCAATAAGTTTGTAGAGGCGTTTTTTCCCGGCAAAAAGATTGAACACCTCGAAAAGCCGCTCCCAGCGTTTGGTAATGTGATCCAGGGAATAACGTTGAAGTTCCTCAATATCGCCGTTCAAAACAAGATACCAGCCTTTCGCAAAGTAATAATGTTCCAGCAGGCTGATAAGCAAATCGCCGTTGCGGGCAAGGTCATCATTTTTGCCGGCGCCCATGTGCAGATCGCTGATGATAAGCGCCTTCTTGCCGCCTTTTGAAAGATCCAGCACGGCGTCCGGATTAAATTGACGGCTGCTTATGTCATTGAAAAAGTTTGTTTCCGCCATGTTTTTTAAGACTATCACAAAAAAACCGGAAAATGCAAGGATACAAGTTCAGGTTTCAGGGACTTCGCTGATTTAACAATAAGTCAATGAATTCGTTTTTATTTTCATTTGTCACATAATAACCGAATCCCTGAGATAAAAGTTTTTGGTCGGTTTTGTCATTGAATATCGCGTCAATAATCATATTGCCGATTTTAGCTTTATAATGGCTTGTTTCATGGTAATTATCATTGTTTACCGTAATATCATTAATTCCTGAAAAATTATAATAGTCTGTAATCCCGGATAATCTTGATAAAAAATCTATATAACCGTTCTTTACCGTTTCTTGATACGTCCGTATATGTAACGGATTGGTAAACAGTATCAATTTGATATTATTTCTATCGCACAAATCAATAATTGACTGAATATCCGCTATAACATTATCAATTCCATAGTCGTGAAATGGCGGTGAGTAGAAATCAATATTTCCCCAATCTATTTTTGTTTGTTTAGAGGATTCATCTAATACTCCGCCATTTTCATAAAATTGCTTTCTATATGTCAGATCATCTCCTTTATGGGAAATTATTATCGGCAATGATCTAAATACATCAAGATTAATATATTTTATTAAAAATTTATAATAGGCCGCATCATTTTGAACAGCGTCAGTTGGATAGGGTATACGCATTAATTGATTATGATGCATTTTGGGATCCCGGTAACAACCAATATCATCTATTCCCATCAAGACAACCGCGGGAATTATTTTTTTTCTTATCATTACTTCCAAATTCTCTCTGTGTTCCCGCGGTACTCCTTCTGAATAAGTCATATTATAGCAGTGCAACTCCGGAATATTGGCAACATTGATAAAAGCAGTCCGTGAACTCCCGAACAAGTACGAATCAAAATATGCGGGATTATCCAATATATACCGCGTTTTAATATAATTTTTATTGGGTTCAATACCGTTATTACGTATATTTTTGTAATGAAATACATTATACGGGTCAACAATGGTACTATAAAGAAAAACAAAAAAAGGTAATAATAAAATATAAAAAGATTTAAAGAAAAACTTTTTCATAAATTAATTCTCTCAAAACGTAAAATAGATAAATTGCGATGATCCTGAACTCCAATCCAGCATAATCGTAAAGATAAGCGCATAATACCCTGCCCAGCGTAATATTAGCGGTTTCTGTCTCAATATTGTCTCTTCCGGTGTTTTTCGCATCAGCACATCGTTAATAATCAAAATTGCGATGAAAATTACTGAAAGCCCCAGATTTTTCAGCCCGAAACCCTGAACGAAATGGGCAGTCTCAATTCCCACCTGGAACGCCTCCCTTACAGTCCAGATAATTCCGTTTTGGGAAAGCCCGCTGACATATTCCGCCAGTTCCGCCGGAAGCTTTATCAGTTTCGCCGTTATCAAAAATGCGTCAGCGGTAGTGCTTGCCCGGAAAAAAATCCACGCAAAACATACCAGTATAAAAGTAACGCAAATCTGTATCACTTTTCTTATGCGGGATTCTTCGGGCAAACCAACCTTACCGCCTATCGCGTTACGGAACGGGGCGGTACTTCGCCCGATAATCTGAAACATTCCGTGAAGCGCGCCCCATACAACAAAATGCCAGGCAGCGCCGTGCCAGAGGCCGGAAATCAAAAAAGTTATCAATAAATTAACGCGTCGCCTGACTTCCCCTTTCCGGTTGCCGCCCAGGGGAATGTAGAGGTAATCCTTGAGCCAGGTTGAAAGTGAAATGTGCCAACGCCGCCAGAACTCCGTAATGGAACGGGAAAAATACGGCTGACGAAAATTATTCATCAGGTTAAAACCCAACACCCGCGCGCAACCGATGGCAATATCGGAATAACCGGAGAAATCGCAGTAAATCTGAAAGGCAAAGAAAAAAACCGCCAACGCCAAAGACGCGGATGGATAAACCGCCGGATTCCCGAATACTCCGTTTACATAGATCGCCAGCCGGTCGGCAATCACCACTTTTTTAAACATACCCCAGGCGGCCAGACGAAGCCCCGACGTTATCCGGTCATAATCAAATTCATGATTCACCTTAAACTGGGGCAGGAGATTCCCGGTCCGCTCAATGGGCCCCGCCACCAACTGCGGAAAAAATGTTACGAATAACGCATAGGTGATGAAGTTCCGTTCCGCCCTGACCCGCCCATAATACGCGTCAATCGAATAGCCGAGAGCCTGAAAAGTATAAAAAGAAATTCCTACCGGCAGCAGCACGTTGAATGAGGGAAATGGTATTCTGCCGCGGGCAAAGAATTGAATACTGTCAATGGCAAAATGATAATACTTGAAAAAGAACAATATCCCCAGGTTGATAACCAGCGACCCCGCCAGAATAAGCCGCTTTTTCTGAACGTCCCGCCCTTCCATCAGAATTCCGGAAGTCCAGGTAACGGTTATTGAGATTACAATCAACCCCAGATAGGCCGGATTCCAGTAACCATAAAAAAAGAAGGAAGCGGCGAGCAGGAAAACCTGGGAGAGGGTATTGCTGAGGGCTTTGCGGCGCAGGGCTATGCGCATGGTCAGGAAAAAATAAACCACCGCGACAAATGGGAAAAACAAAAGAAATACCAGAGAATTGAAAACCATTAAATCCTCTTAAATTAGGGCGATATGACCATATAAATCAAAAATATAAGCGTTATTACCTTATGTTACCGTATGCAAACAGGAGCGTCAAGTTAATCAGGATTAATGAACAGTATCAAAAACCAGCTCCCCGGCGGTAAAGGAACGCGGTTCCCCTCCGCCTGACGGCGTTATCAGTAATTCACCGTCCGGCCCGATGCCGGCAAGGATGCCGCTGACAATATTTCCCGAATCAGCGGCCATGCCGGCGGCCATGCCGGCGGCGCCTGCGGCAAAACTGATCAGTTCGCCTTTTTTATACAGCCGTGATTCAATATGGCTTTTCCAGTCCGCGGCGGCGTCTGCGGTCGTTTCAATTTCATTATATAAACGGACAAGAATTTTTTCCAGCAGCGTATAACGTTCCTCGTTTGCAATTTCCCTGTCTATGGCGAGGCTTATGCTGACCGCCTTGTCCCGTAAAAAATCAGGGAACTGTTTTTGCGCCACATTTACCCCCATGCCGATATGCACAGCGCCGCCGTCCGCTTCGGCATGAATGCCGGCCAGTTTTTGCGCCGAACCGGCAATCAGTATATCATTGGGCCATTTGATCAACACCCTGCCGGCAAGAACGGGAGCAAAATCTTCGACGGCAAGGCTGAGGGCAAGACCGGCGCGCAGGGTCAGCGCCCGTGGGATGTTCTCAATGCCGGGAAAACGCAGTAATAACGTAAAAGCGAGGCTGCTTCCCTTTTCCATGTCCCATGAACGCCTCTTAATCCGCCCCCTGCCCGCCTGTTGAAAATCGGCGGTGATGACCGTACCGTGCGGTTCGCCCCGCCCGGCAAGCATACGGGAAACTTCCATAGTACTGTCAACCGTGTCTTCATGGAAAACCGGCGCGTTAAAGGGATTATGAAGGGCAAGCTGCCTCATACTTGCTTATACCATATTGCTTGCAATAATGCTCTCCCTTTGCTACAGTAATTTCATGCATATAGTGTGTCTTGATCTTGAGGGTGTGTTGGTTCCTGAAATATGGATCGCCTTTTCCGAAGCGGTCGGAATACCCGAATTACGGCGGACAACCAGGGATGAACCTGACTACGACAAGTTGATGCGCTTCCGTCTGGATCTGCTTGCGCAAAACAACCTGAAACTTGCCGACATTCAGCGGGTTATTTCCGGCATGGACCCGCTGCCCGGCGCGATTGAGTTTACCAATGCTATTCGGGAACGAACCCAGCTTATCATTCTTTCCGACACCTTTGAACAGTTTGCCAAACCGCTCATGGCAAAACTCACCTGGCCAACTCTTCTGTGCAACAGTCTGGAAACAGGGAAAGACGGCGCTGTCACCGGCTACCGTCTGCGGCAAAAAAACGGCAAACGGGAAGCGGTAAAGGCTTTCAAATCACTTAACATGACCGTTTTTGCCGCGGGAGATTCCTTTAACGACCTTGCAATGATCCGCGAGGCCGACGCAGGATGCCTTTTCCGCGCCCCCGAATCAATCAAAAAAGACTGCGCCGATATTCACAGTACCGGCACATATGACGAATTGTTAGCTGAAATTGACCGCTTTCTGAATTCCGCCGTCTCTGCTACTTAACTGTCCATTCCGGCGTATTGCGCTTGTTGTACGCAATATCGGTCTTAATCTCGCTGATGGGTATCCACTGGACCAGAAAAGTCACCTCATTATTTATCTCATACTGACGTTTGTTGGGAGGGCGATAGGGAGACATGGTCCAACCCAATATGGCGTTCCAGTCGCCCATGTAGTGGGTTGCCGCAATGTGAAAGTTTTTCATTTTAAAGCCGGAACTTTCCCTGAACTTATTATCATCAAACCTGAAAGAATTCAGGAGATCATAAAACAGGTTGTTTTGGGGGCCTGGGGGAATATCAATCTGCGCATCTCTGAAAAAAGGCATATTCCTAAAGTACCGGTAAACGGAAGCATTTTCTGAGTTTGCTGACATAGACAGATCTATAAATTTATTTATCCCCAATGTAAAGCCAAGGGAAAAGGAAAAGGTAGAACTGGTATAACGCTGAAGATCAAAAAACAACCGGGAACTGGTATTCAGGGTAAATTGCATCCGGTTATTCCAGAGTTCCTTCAAGCTGATATTTTTTGAATAATTTACGGAAAAATCCCTTGACCTCAGCAAATAATTGGGGTCCCCCGCTTTGGCTTCCCCTTTCCGCGTTCTCCAGTCTTCAAAGAGAGGGTTGGCGCTGTCACTGCCCTTCGGAATATACTCATAACCCAGCATCCGCGACGCGGTGTAATTTACAGTAAGTCCCCATTTTGTCAAATTCAACGACGAAGTAAGCGATGTCACCTCTTTCTCTTCTGTGTCCAAAACCACATTCTGGGCAAAATTGCCAAAAGTCCCAAAAATAATCCGTTCAGTAGCATATAACGGTTCCAGCTTTCGTTTTTCTTCATCGCCGGGAAACAAAATCCGCATATTGGCGTCAGTCTCGGTAATCCATATTCTTAAACCTGTCCGCCATGCAATCACAGAGTCCTTGGGGGGAAGATCGGCGATAACCGAAAAGGTTTGAGCTTTATCCATCACCAGCGCCGATACATTGGTCGAGAATTGGTGATTGTCAATTTTTTCATTGGTCCATTCGCCATAGTCCAGGTCCCATTGGGGATTATCCCCCGTGCTGTTTTCTTCGTCAAATTTCGATCGTACCGCAAGCCCTTTCAAGTCGTATTGAAAACTGGACGCTCCGAATATCTCATTCCGGTACAGGGGCCGCAGGGCTGATGAAATACTGTAAGAGGTTGAAAAGAATGATTGCTTGTATTCCTGCAGTTTTGCCTTTTCTACTTTTTTGGGATCGGTAACACGCGGTTCCGAAGCGGGCGGTATCGAAGCGGAGGTAAGATATTCTTCAGCTTCTTCGTTCAGGTAACCGTATTGCCGCCATGTTCCGTTTCCGAGATAGGAAAAGCTGTTGGAAAAAAAATTTTCAGAATGATTCACATTAACCGTTGTACTGGCGTCACCGCCAAAGCTGTTCAGAATGGAACTCACGTCCCCCCAATCAATCTCATCGTATTTTTCCCATCTATTGTAGTTAAATTTAAGCGTTGAGGCGCCTGAAGGGACAATTCGATAATCCAAACTTACTTTTACGCTTCCGGTTCTGGGCACTTCAAAACGCTGATTTAATTCCGGAGGAAAAAGTTTGTCGGACTGGTCTTTTTTTTGCGTATCTTCCTTTTTCTTATTTTCAAAAGGCGAACGGGGAACCCCTATGTCTTTCAGCGGATCAGGCAATTCTGTTTCTTCTGTTTTGTCATTGGTCTGGCCGGCAGCGCCTCCACCAAAACTTAAAGGCGTACCCGCTATTGAGACGCTCGTTGAATACAGGGTGGCGGTATCAGGAGCGTAAAAATAGCTGCTGGGTGAATAGTACTTGATATAGTTCTTGATGTCGTAGGCATCTTTCGGCCTTCCGTCAACAATCCTGAACGATACGGCGCTGGAAATACTGGAAATGGAGATGCTGTTAATGTATGGCGACATCCTGGGAAATTGGGGGGTAATTTGGCCTGAAAGCTGCCATGTATAACTTCCCAACTGGGTTTGCGTAGTTTCCTCTTCCTCTGTAGTTGGGTCTTTCTTGATCATATTAATCCAGTCCATCTCTTCCGCGCGATTTAAAAAATCGCTGTCTACCAGGGGATCGGAATAATAGGGAAGAGACCATGAAAGACCTCCGTATTTTCCGCTGGCCGAACTGCTGGTCTTAAACCGGTAACGAAAGGGAACTTCCCTTGAAAACAGGTTAGAATAGTTTTTGTCGGTACTACCGTCATAATAGGGAGGATACGGTGAGTAATTTCCGCCAACCGGATAAATAGTCCGCGTCAGGCCGACACCCATGCTGAGGTTAAAGGCGCCCAGCACCCCTTTGGCCGGCATTTCAAGGTCTGTGCCGATGTAGCTGCCCAAATTGGTATAGTAGTCAACAATCATTTTCAGGCTTGTCGCATTCGGATCTACCTTCTTCTTCCCCATGCTGCGCAGGTACAAACCTTCCCGTTTTTTTTCTATATCGTTTGAGCTACCCAAAATTTTCGTGAGGGAACTCTGTGAAGCGGCATCTACTTTTGGCCTGCCCAAAATGTACGTCGTTGTCTGAACAAAAGTCCCCTCTCTGGTACGGTATCCGATAACCGGATGGAATATCAGTTCATCAGCCGGATAAAAGAAGAAGGGAATATACAGCACCGGTATCTCGCCTACTTTCAACACCGCGTTAAAAACCGCAAAATCCGAACCCGGCAGCAGCCATATCCGTGAAGCATTTAACGACCACAACGCTTCTTCGTTACTTGCATTCCTGATGGAAGCTTTGTTCAAAACAATCACTTCCTCTTCGTCGCGCGAAATGACTGTTCCGGCAAATTGATAGGTGGTATCATCGCTCTGCATTGAACGCTCCGATACGCCGCCCAGAAAAACACTTGACCAGTTATCAAGATCAACGGTAATGGATTCCCCGCGGAAAGTTTCAATTTTATCCTCTTCTTCTTTTATATACTCAACACCCCCGGTAGCGGTAATAGTATTTCTGCTGCGGTTAAAAAGAATGTTCCAGGCCCGTATCCGGTGAACCGCGTCGCCGTCTTTAAGGCTTATTTTCACCTCCCCGCTCAGGCGGGCATAATCCTCGTCTATCGTTTCAACTTTGAAGTATTCAGTGGAACGGGCAGACTCTATCGTGATGACTTTGCGTTTGTCTTCGCCGGTTTCCCCGTCCTGCGGCGTTTGTCCGAATATTTTAAAATAATCCCGCAGCCGCCACGCAAGATCCGCGCTGGTTCCCCCCTCGGACAGACCAAGACTGCGGCACCAGGCGGCAAGCTCCGAAAGGGTTGAGGTTCTTATGTCCATATCTATGCGGTTCTGCTCCGGTGTTAACGCATGAACCTCAATATCAGGCGGCGGCGCCTCCTGGGCATACAGATTCATTACCGATACGGTAAAAAGAAAAAACAGCGTCAACAAAGTTGGCGCCGGCACCGATAGGCTCCGAATCCTGCCGTTTATTTTCATCCGGAACTACGCCGCCTTTGGGCGATCCTGGGAGAAAACTTTCCGCGCTTTTGGGTGCGTTCCAGCATTTCCCTGATATACGTTCCCGTATAGGAAGCGGTATTGGCGGCTATTTGTTCCGGCGTACCTGTCGCCACGATTTGTCCGCCCTTGTCGCCGCCCTCCGGCCCCAGATCAATAATGTAATCCGCCTGCAGCAGCACGTCGAGGTTATGTTCTATCATTATCACCGTGTTTCCCTGATCCACCAGCCGCTGAATCACATCCATAAGCTGCTTCACATCGGCAAAGTGCAGGCCGGTTGTCGGCTCGTCCAAAATATACAAAGTGCTGCCGGTGGAGCGTTTTGAAAGCTCCAGCGCCAGTTTTACCCGCTGCGCCTCGCCGCCCGAAAGGGTCAGCGCTGACTGGCCGAGTTTTACATAACCCAGGCCAACCGAAAGCAGCGTCTGCATTTTGCGGGCAATCTGGGGGATGGGGGCAAAAAACGCCGCCGCTTCCTCAATGGTCATGTCCAGCACTTCGGCAATGTTTTTGCCTTTGTAGCGGATTTCAAGGGTCTCGCGGTTGAAGCGCTGGCCGTTGCACACGTCGCAGGTAATGTACACATCGGGCAGAAAATTCATTTCGATTTTAATAGTTCCGTCGCCTTCGCAGTTTTCACAGCGCCCCCCCCGGACGTTAAATGAAAAGCGTCCCGGCTTGTATCCCCGCATTTTTGATTCGGGCAATCCGGCAAAGAGGTCTCTGATCGCGGTAAAGCCCCCGACATAGGTTATCGGGTTTGAACGGGGCGTTCTGCCGATGGGGCTTTGATCAATATCAATCACCTTGTCGATAAATTTCGCGCCTTCAAGTTTTTTATGGGCCCCTTCAATATGGTTTGATCCGTACACCTGATTTGCCAGCGCCGGATACAACACATCGGAAAGCAGCGTGGACTTGCCCGAACCGGAAACGCCGGTGATGCAGGTAAAAATTCCCAGGGGAAATTCCACGTTGATATTTTTCAGGTTATGCTCGCTTACCCCTTTAAGTTTAATAAAATTGCCGCTGCCCTGCCGCCGTTCCGCGGGAATATCAATGGTCAGGACTCCCGCCAGATACTGTCCGGTCAGGCTTTCCTTAACTTGCATTACTTCCTCGGGACTGCCCTGAGCGACAACCCGGCCGCCGTGCACCCCCGCGCCGGGTCCCAGATCAACAATATGATCCGCCGTGCGCAGGGTTTGCTCGTCATGCTCCACCACAATGAGGGTGTTGCCCAGATCGCGCAGATGAAGCAGGGTATCAATAAGCCGCTGGTTGTCCCGCTGGTGCAGGCCGATGGACGGCTCGTCAAGAATGTACAGCACTCCGACAAGGCTCGATCCAATTTGCGTCGCCAGCCTGATCCGCTGGGCCTCGCCGCCTGAAAGAGTCGCCGCCTTGCGCTCAAGGCTCAGGTAATCAAGGCCCACATTCTGCATAAAGCCCAGCCGGGCGCTGATTTCCTTCAATATCTGATGGGCAATTTTTTTTTCATTTTTGCTGAATTTGACCGATTCAAAAAAAATCAGGGAATCCGTCACCGAAAGCCGGGAAAGCTCCCAAATATTTTTTCCGGCGACTGTTACACCTAACACTTCCGGTTTGAGCCGCTTGCCGCCGCAGTCTTCACAGGGTTTCTGGCTCATAAACTTTTCAAGCCATTCCTTGATGCCCGGCGACTGGGTTTCCAGGTAGCGGCGCTTAAGGTCTTCCAGCACGCCGGGAAATTTTGACTGATACTCAAAATGTCCCGTTCCCTCGCGGTTATCGTAACGGATTTTTATCTCATCCTTGCTGCCCCAGAGAATAGCGTCCAGTATTTTTTTGGGCAGTTTTGACAAGGGCGTATCCAGGCTGAATTTATAATGTTTGGCAAGGCTTTCAAAACGGCTGCGGTGCCAGGCGCTGTCAGGATTATAGGGAACGACCCCGCCTTCGTTAAAGGAAAGGGAAGGGTCGGGAATTACCAGTTCGGGGTCAAATTCCAGCTTTGCCCCCAGTCCGGTGCAGCTGGGGCAGGCCCCAAAGGGGTTATTAAATGAAAAAAGGCGCGGCTGCAATTCGGGAATGGAAACGCCGCAGTCCGGGCAGGCGTTTTTTTGCGAAAAAAAATGCTCGGAGTTCTTACCTTCGTCGCTGACCAGAACCAGCAAAAGCCCGTCCGCGGTTTGCAGGGCGGTTTCCACCGATTCCGCCAGCCGCGAGCGGATATCCTGCTCAATTACGACGCGGTCAACCACAATCTCGATACTGTGTTTTTTTTGCTTGTCCAGCTTGATGCTTTCGTCAAGGTTTACCGGAACGCCGTCGATCCTTGCCCGCGCGAAACCGGCCTTGCGGGCATCCTCAATAATTTTTTGATGTTCGCCTTTCTTGCCACGGATTACCGGGGCCAGCAGTTGTATCTTCGTCCCCTTTTTAAACTGCAAGATCGTATCAATAATGGAATCCACCGGCTGTTCGCGGATTTCCCTGCCGCAGACCGGACAGTGGGGAACGCCGATACGGGCAAAGAGCAGCCGGTAATAGTCGTAAATTTCAGTAACGGTTCCCACGGTGGAACGGGGGTTACGGTGGGTAGTTTTTTGTTCAATGGAAATCGCCGGGGAAAGCCCTTCAATGTAATCCAGATCCGGCTTGTCCATGCGGCCCAGAAACTGCCGCGCGTAGGCGGACAGGCTTTCCACATAACGGCGCTGCCCTTCGGCAAAGATCGTATCAAAGGCCAGAGAACTTTTTCCGGAACCTGAAAGCCCTGAAATGACAATGAGTTTGTCCCGGGGCAGTTCCAGATCAATATTTTTTAGATTATGTTCCCTTGCGCCCTTGATGATGAGTTTATCCATGATATGATGCCAGAATAGCGGTTTTTGAATTAATTTTCAAGAATCGTTATTTCGACGCGGCGGTTTTTGCGCTTGCCTTCTTCAGTACGGTTATCCGCAACCGGTTTGTCGGAGCCATAGCCCCGCACTGTTACGCGGTCCGGCGAACGGGCTTTTCGGGCAATGAGGTAGTCGGCGACAACGGAGGCCCGTTCCGTTGAGAGTTTTTTTCGTCCTTCGGCGGTGCCGGCAAGGGCGGTATGGCCGCCTACCAGGATATCCCGCTCCTGGTAGCGCTTGAGTATTTCGGCGATCTTGTCGAGTTTCTCCCGTTCACCGGGGAGCATGACCGCCGTATCAGCCTGAAACTTGATGTCGTCAAGACTTATCGTTATCCCCTCGTCTACTACCCGCACCGTTACATCGGATATACCCAGGCGGTCAATATCCTCCGCTATTTCCTCCGCTATTTTTTCCTTGTCCATGCGGATCGATTCAATAACTTCCGCTTCCGCCCCGCCCGTGTACTCTATCTTTCTGCCATTGGAAAGTTCAAAGATATAGCGAAATTGTTCATTATAGGCAACCGCCTGTCCCTGGTCACGGTCCCAGAACACTACTTGATCTGATTCTCCCTCTATGCGTCTTGGCCAAATCCTGCCGGGAACAGGTTTGGGCTGTAACTGTACCCGGTAATTTACCGAAAAGGCAGGATAGTTTTTTCCTTTCCAGGAGCGCTCCCCCAGATAAACATAATGGGCGGTAAAGGGAATACGGTACGGTTCCTTAATGCCGAAACCATCACGGAAGTCATGCATCTCATGGCCTTCGTAAGTCCATGACTCACCAACCTTTATATCCCTGCCGGGAAAAACCGGCACATCGCGCACCACGGGCATGAAGTACTTTTTATCTATGGTGAGGCGGCCCAGGCGGTCCCGCTCAAATTCGGATTCGTATTCCCTGGCCCACTGGTAACTCCGGCTTGATACGGTTCCCGCCCGTTCCGAAGTCTGAAAAATTGCCCTATGCTTCCCCTTCCCCTCCGATTCGTCAATGACTTCGCCGGTGATCCGGTTAAGAATTTCAGCCTTATGGCTCAACATATCATCTATATACACTTCTTCAGATACGGTGGATAGAATACGGTAGCGGTCGCCTTTCTGGTTTTTGTAAAAAAAATTCTCGGCTCCGGCCTTCAAAGGACAAAGGCATAAAAACAGAACCACAGACAAAAGACAAATTTGAAAGAATCGGAAACGCGTCTTCAAAAAAACTCCTCATAAGGAAACAAAAGCCCGGCTCAACACCGGGCTTTTGCATAGAGCAAGAAAGATTTTAAATAGCTGGAAACCTTACAGAGCGGTCTTTTTAACCGTCTTCTTGGCCGCAGGTTTCTTCGCCGCGGTCTTCTTGGCCGCGGGTTTCTTCGCCGCAGTCTTCTTGGCCGCGGGTTTCTTCGCCGCAGTCTTCTTGGCCGCGGGTTTCTTCGCCGCGGTTTTCTTCGCCGCGGGTTTCTTTGCCGCAGGCTTCTTCGCCGCGGTCTTCTTGACAGTTCCTTCTGCCATCTTCTTCTCCCCCCTTACAGGTTTTTTACTGCCCTTCACCTTGGCAGAGGCGGGTTTGCCAGCCTTCGCTGTTTCCCCTCCCTTTACGTTCTTTCCGGAATTATTTATAACCGCTTGTGCGCCGGCAAGACGTGCCAGCGGCACCCGGAATGGTGAACATGAAACATAGCTTAACCCCGCTCTATAACAAAAGTCAATAGTAGCAGGATCGCCGCCGTGCTCTCCACAGATACCTATTTTAAGATCCGGCTTTACCGCGCGTCCCATGGTAATACCAACGCGCATCAAGCCGCCAACGCCGTCTTCATCTATAGTCTTAAACGGATCCACATCAAGCACACCCTTCTCCAGATATACCGGCAGGAATGAGGCAACGTCGTCGCGGCTGAACGCGAATGTCATTTGAGTAAGATCGTTCGTCCCAAAGCTGAAGAAATCAGCATACCGCGCGATATGAGCGGAACGAATCGCCGCGCGGGGCACTTCGATCATCGTACCGATCTTGACCGGAACCTTTACTTTCGCGTCGCCAAAAACTTTCTCGAGAATCTTCTCCGCGTTGGGACGGAGCAGCTTAAGTTCGCGGGCGGTAACAACAATGGGGATCATTATTTCGGGATGTACCGGAATATTCTCCTTGATACATTCCACCGCCGCGTGGGCAATAGCCTCAACCTGCATATCGTAAATTTCGGGATAGGTAACGGCGAGGCGGCATCCCCGGTGCCCCAGCATGGGATTGGCTTCAATCAGCCGGTCTATCTTGGGCTGTAAACTATCCGCGCTCACACCAAGATAGGAAGCAAGTTCTTCCACTTCCGGCCTGGTATGGGGGACAAATTCATGGAGAGGCGGATCAAGCAGCCGGATAACTACCGGGCGGCCTTCCATAGCCTTGAATATGCCGAAGAAATCTTTTTGCTGCAGGGGAAGAATCTCTTTGAGCCGTTTCTTGCGTTCATCTTCGGTGTCGGCGACTATCATGGCGCGGAAATGTATCAGCTTTGCCTTGTCAAAGAACATATGCTCGGTGCGGCACAAACCAACGCCCTGCGCCCCGAACTCAAATGCCCGTTTGGCGTCTTCCGGCTGATCGGCATTGGTCCAGACCTGAAAGTCCTTGACCCTGCCCCGTACCGTCTGAGCGCGCACTTCATCACACCATTTAAGGAATGTATTCATGTCTTTTGATATATTCGGCGTAACGAGGGGGAGACGGCCTTCGTATACATCGCCGGTAGAACCGTCAATGGTAAGCCAGTCGCCTTCCCTGAATGTTTTGCCGCCGACAATCACTATATCGCCCTGCACCAAAACGCCTTTAGCGCCGGCAACGCAGGGGGTTCCCATACCACGGGCTACGACCGCCGCGTGGCTGGTCATGCCGCCGGTAGAGGTCAGTATACCCTCGGAAGCCACCATGCCGCCGATGTCTTCGGGGCTGGTATCCTTCCGCACCAGCAATACCTTTTCGCCTTTTGCCTGCCAGGCTTCCGCGTCTTTCGCGGAAAAAACAATCTTGCCTGAAGCGGCGCCGGGAGACGCGTTCAAACCTTTGGTGATTGATACCGCCTGTTTTGCCGCGGCCGGATCGATCATCGGGTGGAGAAGCTGGTCAAGATGACCGGGCGTTACCCTCATTATGGCGGTCTTTTTGTCGATTAAACCTTCGGCAACCATGTCAACCGCGCATTTTACCGCCGCGGTTCCGGCGCGCTTGCCGTTGCGGGTCTGGAGCAGGAACAGCTTACCCTGTTGTACGGTAAACTCAAGGTCCTGCATATCCCTGAAATGTTTTTCAAGTTTATTTTTAATGCCGACAAGCTGCTTATAAATAACCGGATTACGCTTTGCCAGGGTTGCGATTTTTTCAGGCGTCCTGATACCGGCCACCACATCTTCGCCCTGAGCGTTCATCAGATACTCGCCGTAGAATTCGTTAACGCCGGTGCTGGGATCGCGGCTGAAGCATACGCCGGTGCCGGAATCATCGCCAAAGTTACCGAAGACCATCGACTGCACGTTTACCGCCGTCCCTTTAAGACCGCGTATATCGTTAAGCTGCCGGTACTTAATGGCGCGCTCATTCATCCATGAACCGAAAACGGCGTTGATCGCTCCCCACAACTGATCCCGGGGAACCTGGGGGAAATCCTTGCCGGTACTCTGCCGCACGATTTTTTTATATTCCGTCACCAGATGCTCAAGATCCGCGGCGGTAAGCTGCGTATCAAGCTCTACCTGTTTTGCTTTTTTGATGGAGCTGATGGCTTCCTCGAACTTGTCATGGTCAACGCCCATCACCACATCGCCGTACATCTGGATAAAGCGCCGGTAAGCGTCCCACGCGAAACGGGGATTGCCAGTCTTTTTCGCCAGACCATTCACCGCCTGATCATTCATGCCAAGGTTCAGGATCGTGTCCATCATGCCGGGCATGGAAACCGCCGCGCCGGAACGGACTGAAACCAGCAGGGGATCGGCGGGATCGCCGAGTTTTTTCTTCATTACCTGTTCAAGTTTCTTGAGTCCGGCCTCAACCTCTTCCTTGATGCCGGCGGGGTATTTATTCTTGTTCTCGTAATAAGCGGCACAGACACCGGTAGAAATGGTAAATCCCGGCGGGACCGGTATTCCCAGATTAGTCATCTCCGCAAGGTTGGCGCCCTTGCCGCCAAGCACCTCTTTCATTTTAGCGTCGCCTTCGGCTTTGCCTCCGCCGAAGAAGTAGACGTTCTTTTGCTTCGCCATGTTACCTCCATTATACTTTGCAAAACCAAGTTTTGCAACATCTTTCTTTTTCATCATACCACAATCGACAAAAATGTGAAGTCCCTATATGGTTATATTATGAACTATCTTGAACTTCCTGTCTACAAAAATCATCAGAAAATTTTATCGGCGCTTGAGGGCAGTCAAGCGGCGGTTGTTGAGAGTCCGACCGGTTCCGGCAAGACCACACAGCTTCCGGTGATACTGCATGAGGCGGGCTACTCGCAGAAGGGAATCATTGGCATAACCCAACCGCGTCGAATCGCCGCGCTATCGGTCAGCGAATTCATCGCCCGGCAAATGGGAACGGTCATACCGGGGCTGGTCGGTTACAAGATGCGGTTTGAAGATCGTACCAACCATCAGACCAAAATCAAAATAATGACCGATGGAATGCTGCTGCAGGAGATGAAACTTGACCCCTGGCTCTCTCAATACAGCCTGATTGTCGTGGATGAGGCCCATGAACGGAGCCTTACCATTGATTTTATCCTTGGTTTGCTCAAGCGGGTGCTGGAAAGCCGCCGCGACTTCAAAGTAATCATCTCCTCCGCGACGATAAACGCCGAAGTATTCTCCGAGTACTTCGGTGAATGTCCCATTGTAAAGATCGACGCCCAGCGATTTCCGGTAACGTTGATTTACGATCCTCCGGCGGCTGCGCAGCAAAACGGAGAGTCATTTGAATCCCGCCGTCACCATGAAGACGGCAGAAATCCGCGGCAGGGACGCAAGTTTCAGGCTGAAGGAACAACTCTGCTGCAACAGGATGCGCTTTTGGCAAAGATTGAGACGATAACTACCCGTTTCATTACTGAAGAACGCGAGGGAGACATTCTGGTGTTTCTTTCCGGCGAGAAAATGATTAAGGAATGTATGAACCGCCTTGCGCTGAGTCAGGCGGGGAAATTCCTGCACCTCGTGCCGTTGTATGGAAGGCTTGGTAAAGAAGAGCAGGAACGGGTGTTTGAGGCAACGCCCAAAGGCAAAACCAAGGTGGTGCTTGCCACCAATATTGCCGAAACATCGGTCACTATTGACGGTATTACCGCGGTAATTGATTCGGGACTGTCAAAACTCAACTGGTACAATCCCCGCAGTTTTACTTCCAGTCTGGTAGAAGCGCCCATCTCCAAAGCGTCGGCAAACCAGCGCAAGGGGCGGGCCGGCAGAACCCGTGAAGGCGCTTGTTACCGCTTATATACCCGCCGTGATTTTGAAAACCGCCCCCTCTTTACCATTGAAGAAATTTTCCGCACCGATCTTTCCGAGGTAATACTCCGCATGGCGGACCTGGGAATCACCAATTTTGAAGACTTTGATTTTATTTCCGTACCGGAAAAAGAGGGCCTTATCGCCGGAATTGAAACATTAAACCTCCTTGACGCGCTTGAACCTGACCGCAGCCTGTCCAATACCGGCAGGCTGATGACCGAATTCCCCCTTGCCCCCCGGCAGTCACGGATTATTGTTGAAGCGATTCTGTGCTATCCCCAGGTGATACATGAGACCGTTATCGCCGCGGCGTTTCTTTCAACCCAAAGCCCCTATATCCTGCCGCCGGGCGAGGAAACCGACGCCCGCAAGGCTCATCACCGTTTCCGTGACGATCATGGAGATTTTGTCTCCTACCTTAAACTGTTTAAGGCGTATTCCGCCGCAACCAACAAGATAAAGTTCTGCGAACAGGGCTACCTTGACGAGCGGGCAATGGCGGAAATTGCCAATGTGGTTGCCCAGCTTGAGGAAATACTTGCCAATCTGAAGATTCCCGTGCTGGAAGGCGGCGCTGTCAGCGATTACCTCTGTTGTATTGGCCGGGGAATGATACAGTTTGTCTGTGTCCGGGAAGGCGGGCACCAGGGTGCCGGGTACCAGGGTACCGGGCACCAGGGTGCCGGGCGGCAAGGCGGTTCCGGCAGAAACGTCAGTTACCGCAGTCTGACCGCGGACAAAATCATCATTCATCCCGGTTCAGTTATGTTCCGCACCGACCCGCAGTTTATTGTAGCGGGCGAAATTGTCCGCACCAGCAGGATGTACGCCATGTCGGTCTCGCCGCTGTCGCGGGAAATTCTTGAAAAATTGGGACTGGGGGCCGGAAGCTGGGGGTTGGGACATGAGGCTGTCTCAAGGAAAGCATCGCATCAGGATGAGAGAATAGAAGAGAGAAAATTAAAAAGGGCGCGCGACTTTACCAACAACATTAAAATTGCCGGGGAAGTTTTTGAAATCAAGACCATCAAGGGTAAAAAAACGGCGATACTGCCCTGGGAACAACTGGCGCTGATACGCGATTCCATTCCGGCGGAAACGGTCTACAAAGGATTGAAAGGCTGCGTCACCGTCAACAGTCTGTACACCCTGCTTGCCGGAGAAAGGCTGGAACTGATCCTTTCGCTGGCTCATACGCTTGATCCGGAAAACGCATTGAAGCGCGAATGGCCCCGCAAACAGAATTTTAATTCGGGTAAAGACCTTGCCGCGCTGCTGGAATACATGGACAGCCTGGTAAAGCCCGTTCTATGGAAGAAAGGCGCGAAAGAGCTGGGCTTCCTCGGCCTGTTCACCGACGGCGGGGGTAATTACTGGCTGCGCTCCTCGCGGGGTTACCACACCAGCCTCAATGAAAGCCTGGCAAGCCTTGAGGCGCTGATTGACGAAATGGGCGACAGTGTGGACGTAGGCGTTAAGCATACGGTCAACCAAACCTACCGGCGGCTGTCGGAGCAGTTGGCAGGGAACAATTAACAAATAATAGGTAACAAATAACAAAGGGAAGAAGAACAAACTGTAACTTGTTCTCTGTTTCGCGCCCGACAGGATTCGAACCTGCTACCTACGGATTCGAAGTCCGTTACTCTATCCAAGTGAGCTACAGGCGCAGTAAACGCACTCCGTCAAGGAGTGTGAATGAACAAAATCAGCACCGCCTAGCCCGCCCAAAAACCGCACGGCGTAGCCGTGTTATCTGGGAAAACGTGACATGGCTAGGGTGGATGACGGGGTTTGAACCCGCGACGACCAGATCCACAATCTGGGACTCTACCGCTGAGCTACATCCACCATAATAAGGAAAAATACGCCTTAAATATGATTTAAGCGGCTGTTTTTGTCAACTGTGCGTAGTATCCGCCAGTAATCCCGCCAACTGTGCTTCCTCACCCGGTGAAAGAACGCCGGGAAGAATAAGCGGCTGAGAAGAAATCGGCGGCAGGAGGAAACCTTTGTCGAGAAAACGACGGAACAGTGCCGCCCAATTTTCCGGCGAGGAGTTGTGCAGCGGTGCCAGATATAAACCCTGACGCTGCCATTGAGCGGTGTTTGATTGGTTGTTTTTAAGCGCCCGCGCGACGCGGGGGTACGCGGGCTGCGCCCGCCGCGGCGCGGCGGCGATAAGATCGTATATGCCCCGCGCGGCGCATGACAACAGAACCGGCGGAAGAAAATCACCGGGAGGGAGCGGGGCAGTTTTTTCAAACGCGGGATCAATGGCAAGTACGCAGAGTCCGTAAGGTAAACCATCACGCCAGCCCTGAATGCCCGGCACAACTGGTATCAAAACCGGCGGGGCGTTTTCCGGCACGGCAAGAGGAGCGGCAGAATCGAGAAAAGGCCGCCAGAGCGCCGCGGCGGCTTTGCCGCGCCCTTCAGCGGCAAGCGCGCGCAGTTCCGGCGGAGGTGCGGCGTATAACCTAAAATGTCTGCCGGGAAAAACGCGGGACAGCGCTTTTATATAACGGCCCTCCAGAAAATGGGGGAAAGGGGCATAAAGGCCGCGGCTCGCGGTATTTTTTAATTCCCGCAGCAGGGAGGGCGGCGTATGACCCAGCACCGCCGCGCCGCCGTTTTGCCACAGGTCAACCAGCCGTTTTCCATCTTTGGTATACAAACGAAAATCACGGGCGCGCAATACCGTTGGCACAAGCTGCAGCAGGGAAAATTCATTGTCATTCAATAATTGTTCAGCCATTATTCATCACTGCCTATCTTAACAAAAGCCGACCCCTGATGTTCGCTGAGAAACTGCGTATCCTTTCCGGTTTCAAATTGCACCTTCACCACCGGCCCATCGTCGCTGTCCCGCACTTCCGTTACCGCGCCGTAGCCGTAATCGTCATGGAACAGCCGCTGTCCCTTGCGCCACCCGCTTGTCCGCTCAACCTCGCTTTCAATATGCCGCTCCCAAGCGTGAGGCTGCCGCCGCGCCGCATGAAAACCGGAGGGGACGGTCCCGATGATCCGCAGGCAGCTTTTATCAATTTCCCGCAAAAACATCGAAGGTTCAAGCGGCGTGGTTCTGCCGAACATCCGCCGCAGGGCGCACGAAGTTATATACAGCTCATCCATGGCGCGGGTGGCCCCCACATAAAACAGCCGCCGTTCCTCCTCAAGTTCTTCATTCTTTTTATCTTCACGGGGAAAGACCCCCTGTTCAAGCCCGGTCATAATGACCCGGCGGAATTCAAGGCCCTTGGTATTGTGAAAGGTAATGAGTGTTACCCTGTCTTCACCGCCGGAATTTTTATTGTCCTCCTCCGGTGAGCGGTCCAATTCTATATGTTCCAGAAATTCCAGCAAACCGGTGAAAGTTCCGGCATAAAGGCTTGCCGCGTTAACCAGTTCCTGCAAATTGATTAACCTCTGATTTCCCATTATTTCATCCTGCATCAGGTGATATTCGGCAATGCCGGATTTTTTTAACATGTGCGTTACGCACACCGAAAGCCCTTCGCCCGCTGTCAGGTCTTCTCCGTTTTTTGCCTTGCGCCGATTTTTCTTTTGCGCGGGGGCAGCGCCGCCTACGGCGGCGGCGGTTCCGGCGGGTGTTTGTTCCAAAAGGGCCTTCCCTTCTTCTATCACCTTGATAAACGCTTCCAGCCCTTTTCCGGCTTTCGCCGATAATTCCTGCGCCATACCCTGCGCCGTTTCAAACAGACTGCTCCCCTGCGTCATACCGGCCTCGATTATGCGGTCAACTGTGACCGCCCCCAGCCCCCGCGCGGGCTTGTTCACCACGCGGCGAAAGGCAATTTCATCACGGGGATTCACCAGAAACGAAAGCAGGGCAAGGGCGTCTTTTATTTCTTCGCGTTCATAAAATTTCAGGGAGCCGACCACGCGGTAGGGAATACCCCGGCGCAGAAATTCAGTTTCAAAACCCAGCGATTGCGCGTTAGTCCGGTACAATACCGCCCAATCAGAGTATTGAGCTGCCGGAGCGTTATTTTTTGGTTTAATGGAATTCTCAATCAGCGAAGCGCAAAAATTTACCTCTTCATCCTGATCCGGCAGAAAAGCAAGTACCGGCTGTTTGCCATCGCCCCGTTCGGCGCGGAGCGTTTTCCCCAAACGGCCGCGGTTGTGATCCACCACCGAAGACGCGGCCTTGAGGATGGGCGCGGTAGAGCGGTAGTTGCTTTCCAGCCGGATAATCTCCGTGCCGGAAAAACGGTCGGAAAACTGCAGAATATTTTTTACCTCGGCGCCCCGAAAGCGGTAAATCGACTGATCATCATCGCCCACCACGCAAACACGGGTGTCCGGGCCGCACAATTCCTTTAATAACTCAAATTGGGCGACATTCGCGTCCTGATACTCGTCTACCATGATAACGGAAAACCGTTCCCGCAAACGCCGCGCCACCTGCGGCTCCCCGCGGAGAATCTCCACCGGCTTTTTAATTAAATCGCCAAAATCAACATTGCCGGTATGGGCAAGCCGTTCTTCATAGCGGGCATACAACTCACGGAATTTTTTTTTGCCGTCAATGGCGGCAAGGCCGGGATCATCCGGGGAAAGAAAATAATCTTTGGCGCGGGAAATATTGTAAGCGGTCTGCTTAACATCCGTTTTGGGCGACCCCTGCATAATGGCGGCAAGCAGGGAAATCATGTCATCGTCATCATAAATCACAAAATTGGAATCCAGTCCGGCGCAGCCGCCGTTGCGCCTGAGAAACCATGCCCCAAACGAGTGAAAAGTCCGCAGCATGGCGCCTGAAGCCCGCTCGTCAATAATCCGGGCGCGCCCTGCCATCTCCCGCGCCGCCTTGTTGGTAAAAGTAACCGCCAGAATAGACTGCGGCGCAAGACCCCGCTCGCGGATAAGCCAGGCAATCTTGGTCGTTATCACTCTGGTTTTTCCTGATCCCGCTCCGGCCAAAATCAGCAGGGACCTTCCCGTATGCAGTACCGCCCGCCGCTGTTCGGGATTCAGAAGTTCAAGATACGAAGGTAAATCAATATCCGCGCCGCCGCTCATGGCTTATCATAACAAAGCGGACGGAAAAATGCCAGTTTTGGCAGCCGCATGTTTGACCGTAGATTCCTTCTCAAACCAGCTTTATTCTGCTATAATCCGTATAATAAGGCAGGGATATGAAAACCGAAAAAGGGCGGCAAGAAAATGACAGCGGCTTACTGACAGTACGGTTTTCAATCGGCGCAAAACTTATAACCATTATTACCTTTATTGTGCTTATATCCCTCGGTTCCATTATTACGCTGGTATCATGGCTGGTCCGCGAGGATTTGCGGATAGCGGCGGAAGGGAATAACTTTGAAGCAAACCGGCGTTCCGCGGCGGCGGCTGAATCGACTTTTGAAAATATATTTTCCAATTCATCAATACTTCTGCGAACGATTACTGCGGTAGGAACACAGAGCGTTCTCGCGCGGGAGTCGGCGGATTTTTTCTTTGAGCGGAATCCGCAGGTCGCCTTTCTCTTTTTTACCAACGGCGCTCAGTCGGACGAACTTTTGATAAACGAGCGTTTTTTTGATTCAAAGGAGATAGATGCGGCTCTGGCGGACTCATACCGGGACGATCACCGGACAACTCTGCGGCGGGCCGCCGCGGGTGAAACAATTCTTTTGAACGCGGCTCCCCATTTTACCGCGCCGTTGCTGGCGCTGTTTTTCCCCTGGCACAACGGCGGCGGCGGGGTGCTGTTCGCTCCGGCGGAACTCAACGATTCATTTGGTTTGGGAACCAATCAATCGTATCTTATCAATGATTCAGGCGACATTTTAATCCATCCCGATTTTGAGCAGGTGCGAAACGCGGCAAACGCATCTGACCGGAAATTTACGCGGTATATATGGGATAACGAGGCGCGGAACGCTCAAACCCTGTATACCGGCGAAGACGGGATACGTTACTTTGGGGCTTTTACCAAATTGAATATCGCCGGCGCCGTAGTGATTACCACTATCGAATACGCGAAAGTCTTTGAAGGCATAGCCGCTACCACGCGGCGCAATATATATCTTACCGTCGCGGTTCTGAGCTTTTCGATAATTCTCATCTGGTTTTTCTCAAAAACCATTTCGGTTCCCCTGAAAACGCTGACCGCCGCGGCGCACGCCATAGAAGGCGGCGCGTTTGAAGTATCACTGCGGCCCAAAGGACATGATGAGATCGGCGTATTAACCGCCAGCTTCCAGCGCATGTGCGCGGCCCTGGGCATTTTCGGCAGATTTACCCATCGTGACATCGCCGTGCGGGCCATGCGGGGTGAGATCAAGCCGGGAGGTTCCCCCAAGCACGCGACGATCTTTTTTTCGGACATCCGGGAATTTACCGCCATCTCGGAAAATTTCACCAAAACATTCGGCGATGAAGCGTCCGACCGCATCGTTCATTGGCTCAACGAATACTTTACCCGCATGATTGAGTGCGTCGAAAAAACCGGCGGCGTCGTGGACAAATTCATCGGCGATTCAATCATGGCCCACTGGGGTACGGCCTCCACCAGCGGCAGCGTCAGAAAAGACGCTTACAACTGCATCGCTGCCGCGCTGATGATGCGGAAAGAACTTTACCGCATGAACAAGAACCGTAAAATCGGAGAGCCCGGCAGTCCGCGCATCCGCATCGGCTGCGGCATCAATACGGGAATGGTAACCGCCGGGCAGATAGGTTCCGAAGCGCGTATGGAATATACCGTAATAGGCGATCCGGTGAATCTTGCCTCCCGCGTTGAATCCCTGAACAAGCCGCTGGGTACGGATATTCTTATCACCGAGGATACATGGTCTCTGGTGAAAAAAAGATTCATCACCGAAGAAATGCCGCCGGTAATGGTTAAGGGCAAAGAAAACCCCGTGCGGATATTCGCCGTGGTCAACTTTGCGAAAAGCAAAAACGGGCCCTGGTCTCTGGGCAAAGTGCGCAAACTGCTGGGTATCAAGACGCCGGATATTTCAAAAGTGGACGTTAATATTGACGAGAAAAAACATACGATTATCGGAATGAACTGATGGATGAAAAAGCGCGCGCGCCTTTGGGCGTCAGAGGCTTCTGGTTAATTGACCTCCTGGTAACTGTTTTCTTTCTTTTTATAGCGGCGGCAAGCCTTTACCTGTTCAGGCTCGATCTTCTGCAAACAATTGATTCCCGTGATGAAGAACCGGCAGGGATCATTATCATCAGAAAAAATATCGTTCAGCGCTGCCATGAACACCGGGTGCTTTGGGACCGGCTCTTTGAAGACTCGCCGGTATATTCAGGAGATTTAATCCGGGCGGCCGATCTTTCCGCCGCGACTGTTTATATGGATGACAATCATATTAATTTAAATGAAAATACGCTTATCCGCATACAACGCGATTCAAATACGGCGGGGCCTTTCAAAGTAGAACTTAAGGAAGGGAATCTGAGCGTCAGCTCCGGCGCCCGGGGATCGGGCATCATATTGAATCTTATGGGCCGTCAGGTGCAGGCCGCGCCGGGAACGGTATTCAACGCCGAAGTCAATGAAGACGGCATGATAATTCAGGTAAATGAAGGAACCGCGACGTTTATTGAAGAAGGACAGATACGGGAACTTACCGAAGGTTCCATGATTGCCCATGATATCAATGGCAGGCAGCGGACAGTGCCGATGGCGGTGGTAACGCGGCCCCAACCCAACGCGCGGTATCTTAAAAATACGCCGGAACCCCTCATCGTCAACTTTACATGGAGCAGTATGAACCTTGATACCGAAGAAAACCTGCGCCTTGAAATTGCTTCGGACAAAAACTTTTCCCGTGATTTTCGGGTTATTGAAAATGTTGACAATACGGCGCGGGCGGATTTAGACACGGGACTGTGGCACTGGCGGCTGGTCTGGGGAAAAATAATTCTGAACATGGGACAAGTCACCGTGGCGGACGCCTCAGGGCCTGAACTGTTAACCCCCGCGGCGAATTGCATAGTCCGCTATCAGCGCGACTTGCCGCAATTACGTTTCCAGTGGTCGGAAAAACCCGGCGCTTCATATTACATTCTGGAAATCGGCACAACGCCGGATTTAACCGATCCGCTCATCATCAAGCAACCGGCGGCTACGTTTTTTATCCAGCCGATTCCTGAACCGGGAATCTGGTATTGGCGGGTATGGCCTGTTTTTTCTTCCGCTTACGAAGGCAGCGCCCTATCTTCTTCTACCGACTCTTTTCGCGTAGAGCAGACCAACGATCCCCACGCGCCGTCGCTGGAACTGCCCGAACCGGCTCCGGAAAAAATCTCCGCTCCGGCAAAGGTCATGTCAGTCGCCGGTAATGATTACATCGTCCAGCCGGGCGACACGCTCTACCTCATCGCGCTGCAAGCATACGGAACGGCTGATCAGGCGTATAGAATCGTCAGGGCAAACAGGATTGAAAATCCCAACCTGATTTTTGTCGATCAGGTATTGTACATTCCGCCGGCAAGGTGACAAACCCCCGCAAAGATCACAAGAAAATTGCGAGTGAAAGTGAAACCTTTCGAATCGGTGTCAGTCACCAATTCGAAACATTTTACTTTCATTCGTAACACTGCTTTTTCCCGGAGTTTGGCGGGGGTATGGTTGTTTTCCTCGTCCGGCGGCAGTATAATAAAGTAAGCCTGTTCCACATAGGAGGCGTTCTTATGAACAAAAAGTGTACTTTAATTATGCTTATAGCGTGTATTCTGGTTCTGGGCGCTTGTTTTAGCCCTTGGCGGAGTGACGAAGGCACGATAAGTATCCGCATAGGTGGTGAAAATGACGGTTCCGCCGGAAGAAAGTTAACAAATGGCCAGGAAGAGCCCCTTAATTCACTATTAAAAAACTGTTTCTTTGACATATATTTAACAAACAGCCGCAATCAGGAGCAAAGTGTGGGACGCCTCAACTACGGCGACACGGCTTCTTTTTCGGTGGTTCCCGGACGGTGGAAAATTACCGTAAAAGCCTTTACTAAAGACGACAAAGAAAATCTGGTTGCCGAAGGTATTCGGGAAGTGGACATAATACCCGGACCAAACGGTGATATTACCATACCAATGAGGCGGCCGGGATCGGAAACGCCCCCCGAGGAGACAATTATTCCCATAATGGTAACAAACAACAGTGATAATCCTAATGACGAAGGAACCCTGCGCCGGGCCATACAAAAAGCGCTGGGCAGCTCCAAAAAATTCGAAACGATAGTTATTGATCTTGTTAATAATGAAATTACGCTAAATAATACGCTTCCTGATATTGCAAACAAGTCTGTTACCATTAGAGCACAGAGCAAGGTAACCATAAAGCGGAATACAAGCAGCTCCCCAGCTTTTCCAACCTCTTTCTTCACCATTCAAAGTAGCGGTACACTTACCCTGGGCGGCGTAGACAGTGCGGAAATTACCATTGATGGTGGCAATACAGACACTACTCCCATTCCCGTCTATGCGCCTCTGATTACCGTTGACGGCGGCACGTTTATTATGGATGACGGCGTAACACTGCAAAATAATAACAATTTTTCCGGCAACGGCGGCGGGGTGGCTGTGGAGAACGGAATTTTCACCATGAAAGGCGGAACTATTTCTGGAAATACGGCTGCCGGCTTCGGCGGTGGGGTGTATGTAGGCGAACAAGGGAAATTTAGTAAAACGGGCGGTACTATTTATGGTGGTGGTGGTACTCCGCCAGAATCAACAGATAATACTGCAACGAGTAGTAACGGCGGCCATGCTGTTTATGTAGAAACAAGAAGTGGTAATCCTCCCCGTTCTAAAAAAATACAAAATTCCACGGCATATAAAAATGTTAGTTTGGATTCGGAAACAGACGATAATTGGGGTCTATGATGCAAGGAGCAAAAAGGCACCTGATGTTATGAGCGTTAACTTAAGAAATTTTACCACGGAGTACACGGAGTTACACGGAGGGAAGATGATTTTCGTACCAAAACTCCGTGGTACTCCGTGTCCTCCGTGGTTAACTCTTATTAATGGCGCTATATACTGGAGGTATAGTGATTAACACTATGTTGAAAAAGTTTAATATATTGTTTTTTGCCGTTCTCTTTTTTGGTCTTTTTTCCGCGCCGCTTTTTGCGCAGACCGCGGCGGAACTGGAAGAACTGCTGCAGGTTCAGGCGGTCAATTACGGGCAGGCGGCCCGTTTTGTGCTGGCGGCGGCGGACGCGGCATATCTGCAAGACCCGGAGCAGGCCCACGCATACGCGGTAGAACAGCGCTGGCTGCCCAAAAAGGCGGCGGCGAAACCCGCCCGGCTTAACGATGTTTCCCTGCTGCTGATGCGGGCCTTCGACATGAGGGGCGGTATGTGGTATTCCCTGACAAAAAGCCCCCACCACGCGTACCGGGAATTGGTATATAAGGATATTATTCAGGGCAGATCCGATCCGGAAATGACCGTATCGGGGGAAGAATTGTTGTTTCTGATAAACCGGCTTTTGTCATATCAGGAAAACGCGGCCGACGGAAAGGATTGGCCATGAAAAAATATCCTGTATTGTTGGCAGGTATACTGATCTTTCTCCCGTGCCTGTCCCTTTGGGGAACGGATGTCGGCCTTATTCTGGACCTGACTGCCGGTTACAGCGGTTCTGAAGACACCGGCGCCCTTGGCTTTGTAAAAGACGCCTTTGAAAAAAAAGACGCGCTTGAATATTCAGGCGCTCTTATCCCGTGGTTCTCCGCCTCTCCGGGAAACAGGGGCAGTTTCTATTTTTCCGCAAGCGTCAGGGGTGATCGGAAAAACAAAACCCTGTCCTATATGCCGGAGATCCTGCGGACAGAATTTTCCTTTCGTTCCGACAGCGGAGAAGCCAGACTGGGCCGTATGCAGTATACCGACCCTCTGGGTTTTATCGCGGACGGGCTTTTTGACGGGGCATATATTTCCCTGGACATGGGAGGGGGAAGCGTCAGTCTGGGGGCCTGGTATACGGGACTGCTCTGCAAAGAACGGGCCAACATTACCATGACTCAGGCGGAACTGCAATCGTATAATACCGCCCTGGATTATGAGAATCTTACGGATACCTATTTTGCCCCCCGCCGCGTTATTTCGGCGCTGGGATGGGAACATCCGGGACTGGCTGAACAGGCGCGGGTAAAACTCGCCCTTCTTGGCCAGTTCGATCTTGTCAGGGAGAACAGCCTGAACAGCCAGTATTTAACGGGAAGACTCTCCGTGCCGGTCAATGATCTTGTCCTTGACCTGGGGGGATGTCTGGAAGCGATAGAATATTCAGACGAATATAAAATCGCTCTGGCGGGGGAATTGAAATTCGCCTGGATGTTCGAGATCACCCGGCTTACACTGTCGGGGCGTTATTCCGGCGGGGTGCCGGAAAAAGACGGCTCCAAAATAACGGCATTTCTGCCGTTGAGCACCGTGTATCAGGGGAATATCCTCAAGGCAAAATTTTCGGGGCTTTCGGTTGTTTCGCTGGATTATCTGTGCCGGGTACACCGGACTTTTTCCGTCGATCTTGCCGCTTTTTGTTTTATGCGCAATGATTTAGGCACTTATAAGGGATATCCGGTTACCGCCGGTAACGATAATAACGACCATTATATTTTAGGGACCGAATTGTTCGGACGGTTCCTCTGGGCGCCGGTTTCGGACATACAAATAAACCTGGGAGGAGGAACCTTCCTGCCTGCGATGGGAAATGCGGCGCGGGATGCCCCCCCTTTTTGGCGGGTGGAAATGAATCTTACTCTGGTATTATACTAACAAGGAGAAAATCATGAGAAAGACAGTTCTGGCGTTTTTTTTGATGATAACAGGCATGGGCGTTTTTGCCCAAAAAGGGACGATACGGGAATTAAGCGGCACGGTGGAACTGAAAAATCCCGGCGCCGCGAACTATGTATCCGCAAAAATCGGGGACATGGTAAACCAGGAAACGGTGGTCTCCACAGGTTTTAAGAGCACCACCCTGATTCAGGTAGGAAGCGCTCTGCTGACGGTGCGGCCCCTGACCCGCCTGACCCTGACGGAGATCAACGCCTCGTCGGGCGCCGAAACCCTTAATGTGAATCTCCATGCCGGAAGGGTGCGGGTGGATGTGAACCCTCCGGTGGGAAGCAAAACCTCCATGTCAGTCAGCAGCCCCAGCGCCACCGCTTCGGTGCGGGGCACGAGCTTTGAATTCGATACCCGGAACCTTTATGTAAATCATGGCACGGTAAGTTTCAAAGGCAACCGGGGCGCCGGAATGTTGGTAAGCACCGGTTCTTCCTCCCTGATAAAAGCGGACGGCAAAGCCGAAAATCCCTTTGAAATCAAAAACGGGAAACTGCGCCCCCCCGCGCCGGTAGGATCGGATAACGGAAGCGACGCACCGAAGACATCGGGAACCGCTCCGGCTTCCGAAAACGGACAATTTACCATTAAGCTGGATTATTTATAACCTTATGAAGTGGAAAAATCTCCTGACAGGATTTGCGGCGGCGGTTTTCTTCTCGCTTCTGTATATCGCGGGAATTTTCGGGCCGCTGGAAGACCGTACTTATGATCTGTTCCTCCGTTTTCGTTCAAACCGGGAACGTACCGCGGATGTGACGTTTCTTGACGTAGACGACAATGCCATTGCGCATAACGGAGTTTTTCCCTGGCCCCGCTCAATAACCGCTGACGCGCTTTTGCGGCTGAAGGAATACGGGGCCCGCGCGGCAATTTTTGATATTGAATATATTGACCGGGGCCCCCAGGGGGTAGATACCATTTACCTGAACCAGGGCCTGCCCGCGGATTTTAACCGGACTTTTTCCGAGATCAATTCGGCGGCGGCGGATATTTTTTCCGCTCTGGGTTCCGGCAGATTAAAACGCGCCGATATTGACAATTACGCCCAGGCTTTTGCCGGTATCATTAACGATGAACAGAACAGGCTTTTTTCCCGTGCCCAGGGCGTAGCGCGTGATAACGACCTCTACCTGTTTCAATCCTCCGCGCTGTTCGGCAGAAGCTGGGCTACCCTGAACCTCCGCGCCGAGCCTCCCTTTGGCGAACAGGCGGAAAGACGGCCTCTGGCGGAAGAACATTTCTCCTATCCGGTTAAAGCCGCGCCCAATACCAATAAGGGAAAATTTACCGACATCCTGCCCGCCCTGCCCGGTTTTGCCCTGTCCGCGCAGGGGGCCGGTTATACCAATGTGGAAATTGATACCGACGGCGTGCGGCGGCGTATCCGCCTTGCCCAGAATGTTCATGACCACTGGTATTTGCAGCTTGCTTTCGCCCCCCTGATCAATTATCTGGGGAGACCGGAAATAGAATTGGACAATCACCGGCTCCTTATAAAAAACGCCCAATACCCTAACGGCCTTATCAAAGATATTGCCATTCCTTTGGACGGCAGCGCCCGGATGATGCTTGACTGGCCCAAAAAAGATTACAAAGACAGTTATCATCATATTTCATTTGCGGATTTTTCCCTGCTGGAAGACCTTGAGGTTCAAATGGAGCAGTATGTCAGGGCGCTGGCTGCCGAGGATATTCCTTTCTTTGCCCGGTTTGATCCTTCTCTGGCAAAGATGCCGTTCATCACCGGGGATTTGGCGGAACTTTTTGACGGGATTCACGCAATCAAAACCGCCGCCCTGGAACACTGTTCCGAAGAATCTTTTGCCGACTATGTGGAGTACCGCAGCCAAAGCCGCGGCCTTATGCGGGAACTCTTGAACATTGATTCCGGAACAAAGGTAAACGCCCTGCTTCCTGAACTGGTCAGGATGTTCCCCGGAAATGAAGACGCAATCCGCGATACTGCCGGTTATATAGCGACCATGGCGGAGTATCTTGCCATTAACCTGACTCGATACGAAGAAATAACGGCAAAAATTGAAAATATGGTCAGGGATAAATTTTGCATCCTGGGCCGGGTCGATACGGGAACCACCGATATGGGCGCAAACCCTTTTTATGGCGAGTACATCAACGTAGGAACCCACGGGGTGGTACTCGACATGATCCTGTCAGAAACGTTCATTCTCCCCATCGGCGGAATGTGGCTGATGCTGTTCGTCCTGATTTTTGTAACCCTGTTTTTTCTTGCCAGCGCCAAACTCTCGCCGGTACCCAGAGCTGTATCGGGCTTTGTGATAACCGTTCTGGTAATCATGGCGGCAGCCGTTTTATTCCGTTTTACGGGAATTTATTTCAGCCCCCTGCTGGCGGTTTTCGTCATGATCAGCGCCGTTATAGTGCGGGAAATAATTTCCTACGCGGGTTCCGAGCGGGAAAAACAATTTATCCGCAAGGCCTTTTCAACCTATGTTTCCCAGGATGTGGTTAAAGAAATCATCGCCGATCCTTCCCGTCTTCAGTTGGGAGGAACCATGCGTCACATGAGCGCGATCTTTACCGATATTCAGGGCTTCTCCACCATATCGGAAAAACTTGACCCTGAAAAACTCGTTCATCTTCTCAATTTATACCTGAGCGCGATGAGCGACGTAGTGCTGCAGGAAAAAGGAACCATCGACAAATACGAAGGGGACGCCATTATCGCCTTTTTCGGAGCCCCCGTGGATATTCCCGATCACGCCCTGAGAGCCTGCCTTTCCGCCATTACGATGAAACGGGTTGAAAAAGAATTGAATGAGACAATTTTGAAAGACGGGCTTTCCCCCACCCCGTTGCTCACGAGAATCGGCATCAACACGGGAAACATGGTCGCCGGCAATATGGGCACCGGCAACAAGATGAATTATACGATAATGGGAAACGCGGTAAACCTGGCCGCCCGTCTTGAAGGGGTCAACAAGCAATACGGAACATGGATACTCGCCTCAGACGCGACAATCCGGGAAACGGAAGGCAAGATTCTCACCCGCAGGCTTGACCGCGTCCGGGTAGTCGGCATCAACGAACCGATTCAGCTTCACGAATTGCTGAACACCATGGAAAACGCAAGCCCGCAGGAAAAACAACTCGTTATCATTTTCCACCAGGCTCTGGATTACTTCAATAACCGCAAATGGAAAGAAGCCGCGCAGGGATTCAAACAATCCTATGCCATCGAAAACGGCGGCCCCTCGGCGAAATATCTGAAACGCTGTGAAACCTTTCTTAAAGAACCGCCGCCGGATAGCTGGGACGGCGTGAGTAATTTAACGGAAAAATAAATTTTACTTAAGAAGAGTATAACCACGGAGTACACGGAGTAACACGGAGGTTTAAGATGTTAGTATCTTAATTCCTCTTCCTCCGTGGTAAATATTCTTCCATACTTATATTGACAACACCCGCCAAAAATGCTAATTTTTCCTACGGAAAGGCTGCGGATGCCCTGATCGGGCAATAGCGCAGTTGGTTTAGCGTACAAGTCTGGGGGACTTGGGGTCCCCGGTTCAAATCCGGGTTGCCCGATCAGTATATTCACAGCCTTTCAGCGGTTTCCTAATTCTTTAACTGCCTTTTCCCGCGCCGCAATTATTCTGTCACACCATGAATCAAATTCGGGGTCTTCTATTTGGCAGTCCTTATGACCCAGTACATAGGTAATGGTTTCCCGCACGCCCTGATCAAAACGGACATGGGCGCAAAAACCGGGAACCAGCCGCTTGAGTTTGGTATTGTCAAAGACCACCGAATTTGCCTTGTCGCCGATAAGACCGCCGGTAAAATCATAGTTACCGCACTGGGCAAGGAAATCACTGGGCATATACACCGCCTTGAGCGGAACATTAAGGACGGCGGCAATGGCCTGGTATATCTGGTTCCAGCTCAGGCTCTCGTCAGAGGTTATGTGAACCGCTTCGCCGATGGCGTGAATGTTTCCCATTAGGCCCGCAAAGGCGCGGGCAAAATCACTGTTATGTGTCATTGTCCACAGGCTCGCGCCGTCGCCGTGGATGATCACCGGCTTGCCCTCTATCATCCGTTTAATTACCTGCCAGCTTCCCTTATTGCCATGGACTCCCAGCGGGACGCTTCGTTCATCGTAAGTATGGCTTGGCCTGATTATGGTAACGGGAAATCCGCATTCGCGGTACTTTGCCATGAAAAATTCCTCGCAGGCGATTTTATTGCGGGAATATTCCCAATAGGGGTTTGCCAGCGGGGTGCTTTCCGTAATCAGGTATGAAGACAGGGGCTTTTGGTAGGCCGACGCCGAGCTGATAAAAAAATACTGCCTGCACAGGTTCTTAAAAATATCAAAATCTTTCGCGGCATGATCGACGGTAAAGGCGATAAAATCGGCGGCTACATCAAAGGGCTGTCCTCCGCCCGCCGCCTGTATCTTCGCGCGGATTGATTCCGCGCTTTCCGTTCTGATGTCGCAGTTTATTTCAACCAGTTTTCCCGGTTTCCCTTTGGTATCAATCACCATATTGCGGCTGCCGCGGTTCAGCAGAAACAATTCCCAGCCTTGCTCCAGTATCAACCTGGAGATTGCCGCGCTTATGGTGCCGGTCCCGCCGATAAATAACGCTCTCATGTTTACTCCTCAGTAAATAAATATAACAGATCTGTCACTCTTTCTTTATCCCCCCCCTATCAACTTAGCCAAAAATACCGCGCGTCCCTTGTTCTTGCCGTCAATAATACCGAATTTACGGAAAATATTGGTTACATGAAACGCGATGGTGCTGCTGGATATAAAAAGACGCTCTCCAATATCCTTGTTATCAAGGCCTTCTACCATCAATCGGGCAATTTCCTTTTCACGTTCCGTTAAACCGTATGAAACGAATACCTTTTCACGCGCGGACGCGGGATTAGACGCCATTTCCAGCAGCGCGCTTTTTTCTTTAAGTTCTCTGTCTTTTATGACAGACATTCGGAATAACATAAATGTAACCGACAACGCAAAGACAACCATGCTGTATCTGGTTAAACACAGAGAGTAATGCAGAGCAAGAGAATCGATAAGATCAAAGACTCCGGTCAGGACGATAATGGCGACGGCAGCTAACAGATTCCCCGGATAAGTATTAACCAATGTACCGGTGAACTTTTCGCCTTTTTTCAATTCACGGGTAAACGGAATAACAATATTATAAATATAAATCCACACTATTGCGATAATGCTGGCAACCTGCCAGACACCCGCCGCTTCACTTCCGTAAGTACGTGAAAAAAACAACTGGGACACCGCCAGAACCAAACAAAAAACGCCGTATATTTTGGTTACAATAAAATAACGCGCATAGCAAAGCTTGTCTGTATAAGCCATAAGAGCCAGTATCACAAAAAAAACTATAAAGTATTCCAGTCTGATCACAAGGGCGGTATTGGGTATAATTTGATGTATCCATTGAGTCCGCAGCAGATAATACAAACCCATACTAAGGGTAAAAAATCCGCATATCATGTTATAGCGGTTTTCACGGAAAATAGCGAAAAACAGGAAGTGGTATATCCCCAGTATGGCAAGTATTGATATTATTATTATTTGGGCAACCTCGTTATGTTTGCGCGTTATATAATCATAGTCAGCAATATAATAAGGTGATTTATAGGTAAAACCGGTTGTATAATCAGTCGGATCTCCGACAATGCGGAACACAAGAACATTTTTGCCTTTTTGCAGCAGGCTGTTGTTTATGGGGACGATTACATCGCGCTCGTAATGTTGTTCCATGATACGCCCGTTTGCCATATCCATTTTCTTCTTGATCAAAGTCCCGTTCAGGTATATCTCCCAGTTGACGCCGATAGAGGCTAAATACAAACATGGAATTATCAGAGCGTCATCGTCCAATAAAGACGCGTCCATGGTAAAGGGAAGTACAAAAGTCCATTCCTGTTCCGGCCTCCCCCAGGGCGACAGAAAGACGCGTTTCGGCAATCCGGGCAAACCCAGCCTGCGTATAACGGCGCCGTACCATTGTTCCTTGACCTGCCATGAGCCGTCCTGTAAATCGGGAGAAACAGCATCGGAAGGGTTAAAATCAACCTTAACGTACAATGGAAATTTCTGTAAATCGATATAAAACCGGTTCCCTTGGGTTTGCGCCGCCGGGAATACTGTAAAGGTTGATAAAACGGTCAAAAAAGCAGCAAAAAAGAACCTAGAATCCATTATAGTTTTTTCCCTTTCTGTACGAATTCTAATCCATTACAGGTTTCAAACAAAAATAACAATGGTATACAAAACACTGTGAACGGCACTTATTATTTATACCCAAAATTTCATAAAAAACCAATACTCCGTTGGAGTAAATTCTGCCCATAGAGGCAGATAAATTTTCGTAATTTTCTGCCATAAAGGAAGAAGGCACAAAAGGGAGTTCTCTATGAAGAAAAGCACATTTCTGGTTCTGGGACTGCTGGTACTGACCGTTACCGCGGTTTTTGCGCAGGCAAAACCGCCCAAAGCGCAGGTAATTGTCGACCCCAGTGTACCAATCGATCAAAGCGCTATCCTTTTTTTCCCCAAGGACAGCGTGGTTTTAATGTTTAACGACACCAAATTCGGCCTGGTTGGGCCCGTGTCCACCAAGAATTTGGAGGGCAAGGGAGGCCAGAACGCTTCCCAATGGAAAATTGCCAACCCGATATTGCAGGTTCCGGCAGGTAAACATTCGGTTGTCGCCGCCGGACAAGCCAGCCTGGTTAATACGCCGGTTGGATTAAAAAGAGTAACCTATACTTTTCAGGCCGGACGCTATTATCAAATGGCGACCGTGTTTAATAATGTCAATAATATCAAAGAAGCGACAAAAAAGATATATGAGGAGGCGTTTTCCAAGGGCCTGGATTGGTGCTTTGTGGATATTACCGATGAGGTAAAGGCGGGTAAAAAGGATTATGAGGAAAAGTGGAGAAGTCTGGCAAAAAACGGAGAAATGGGAAAGGACCAGGTTATTGAGCCGTTTGTAGTTACCGACGATTCGGCGTATGCTCCGCTTAAACCGGTTAAAGCAAAAAAAGTTTTTGACCCCAGCGTCCCGTATGAGCAAAGCGCCTTCCTTTATTTTGATAAAGAATTCCAGATTTTAAAGTTTAATGACTTTACTTATAAAAAGGTATTTGGCAAGTTCACCGGCGACGGCAAAAGCAAAGACTCGGATGCCATAATTGTCAAACCAATACTGCAGATACCGGCAGGTACACACACGGTTATCGCGAGCGCTGAAGGAAAGTTCAATGGCAAAAAAATAACATACAACTTCCTTCCCGGTCATCACTATCAGGCAGTATCGGTATTTGAAATTGATATTTCTAAAGGTATGGGCTCCGCAATGGTAGGCGCGTTAAAAACCAGTGTCATGGATAAAAATAAAATCAAGGATTGGTTTTTTGTTGATATTACCTACTACTTAAAAGCAGGATTAAAGAATTTCAGTGATCTATATACCTATTACTCCGTCAGCGGAGCAGACAAAAAAAATCAACCCAGAGAAGATTGGTGGTGGATTGAAATAGATTATACCGGCGAAAATCCGCCGGTGAAGGTTAATAAGTAGGTTGATACAACACGGCGCCAGACACGCGATGCCTGGCGCCGCGCGAAGGAAAAAAATATTTGACACCATGCGCGTTGACTTACCGTTTTTCCCACGGAGTAATACGGGGTATTTTCCTCCATAAAAACCATATTACTCCGTGGTTTTTATTTCAAAAGGAAGAACCAATATGAATTTACCGGCGCGTAAAAAAATAATTATTTTGATCTTTATGCTGCCGGTGTTTTTTTTATTTTTCTCTCTGCTGTTATCAGCGCCGTTCAGGGCGTTTTTATACGGCTATGCGATTGCATTGACCACAAAATTTGATCATAAAACGACTATTGAAAATGAAAAAAATGTAATAATATATCTGAAAGATATTATTCAAAATTACGGCGATTATTCAATTAGAACGTTTAACAGAAAAGCAATATCATATAAAGTACCAAAAACATCTGAAACCACACACAGTTTTTATGTAATATACAGGGCGGACGGAACATATAACACATTATCTTATGCCGCTACCGGAAAATTTGCCACATCGAAAGGCGCATGGGCAATGAATACAGAGGGCGATATTGCTTCTTATATCAATTATTTGGCGGGAAACAACAAATGGGAAATTGAGGAGATTAAAACCAACAATGGCATTAACACATTGCTGACAATTAACAATATCCTGGCAAAGACACAGAGCAATATAAAATATTTTTTTCACGCAAAAGCAGACAAAAACGACAAGTATGATAATTGTAATACAGCTGTATTGGAAACACTTGTTGAAAATGACGGGTAACGCAACGGTGTCAGGCATAACATTATTACAGCCTCACAGAGAAATATGATCTCACCCTATTCTCCCAAAACCCGCACATGTACTTTCCGTGAACGGGGGCCGTCATATTCATTGAACCAGATGCCCTGCCAGGTTCCCAGCAGCAGCCGGCCGCCGGAAACAATTATGGTAATGGAAGGCCCCACCAGGCTTGATTTGGTGTGGGCCGCCGAGTTGCCCTCGCCGTGGCGGAATTCGCGGCGGTCAGGGGAAATCTGATTGAGGGCAAAACCCACGTCATGGGGAACGTCGGGGTCGGCGTTTTCATTAATGGTTACCGCCGCGGTGGTATGGGGCACAAACACCACGCATATACCTTCTTTAATACCAGAAGCCGAAGCTGCCTGCTGCACTTCGGCGGTAATGTCGATCCATTCATGCTGCTGCGAAGTGCGGACGGTAAAATTCGACAGATGCGTCACAAGTATTCCTTATTCATCAAATGTCTTTACCATATTTTTCTTCCCCATTAAGTATGATTTTGTAATAATCATTTCAATGACTTTCTTGACATCATCGCTGCTTTTATCAAAAACCTTTTTTGATAAAGCAATCAATTCTTCTACAACTCCGGTACTGTCTATCTTTTCTTTCAGTTTTTCCAAATCCATATTTACTCCTTATCTTTATAATAAATCAGTAAACGATAAATTAAAAGTCCATTTTCCTGAATGCTCACAATAGTTCACCGTACTTCCACACAAAAACCTTTTTCATTGCCGTAGCCAGGAGCATATAGGCCAGAATAATGGCGCCCAGATAGGGGAAATAATACAACGGCAGGCGGGTCATATTCAACTGCTCTCCCAGCCATGTATAGGGGATGACAGTGCCGAAGGCTATGCCCAGGGTGGTCAGCAGGGCAAGCTGTCCCGACGCGCGGCTCTGGATAAAGGGTATTTTCGGCGTACGGATCATGTGAATTACCAGGGTTTGCGACCACAGGGATTCCACAAACCAGCCCGTATGGAACAGGCTGATAAAGAGCACCTGCGCTTCGGGACTCAGGCTGGCCCAGGGGCCTCCGGCGAAAAGGGGACAAATATGGAAGAACATCAAAACATACGTGGTTATGTCAAACACGGAGCTTGTCGGCCCTATCCACAGCATAAAGCGGCTGATGGAGGAAGCGTCCCATTTGCGGGGTTTGCGCAGATAATCCAGGTCTACATTGTCCCAGGGAATGGCGATGCAGGAAATGTCGTAGATTAAATTCAACGCCAGAATTTGAATGGGGAACATGGGCAGGAAAGGCAAGAACGCAGAGGCGGCCAGTACCGAGAACATATTGCCAAAGTTGGAACTGGCGGTCATTTTAATATATTTAATGATATTCGCGTAAATTTTTCTGCCTTCAATTACGCCTTCTTCCAGCACCATTAAATCTTTTTCCAGCAGAATGATGTTGGCGGATTCTTTGGCGATGTCAACCGCGGTATCCACCGAGATGCCGACATCGGCCGCTTTCATTGCCGCCGCGTCGTTGATGCCGTCGCCCATAAACCCGACCGTGTGGCCGTCATTGCGCAGGGCGGTTACAATCCGCGCCTTTTGGCTGGGCGAAAGTTTGGCGAAAATATCAACTTCATCCACCGCTTTTTTCAGGGCTTCGTCGTTCATGGCTTCCAGTTCTGAACCAAGCAGTATATGCCCCACGTCCAAACCTACCGAGTGGCACACGGTGCTGGTAACGCTGTCGTTATCGCCGGTGAGCACTTTCACCTTGACGCCGTATTCGCCTAACGCCTTAATCGCCATACCGGCGCTTTCTTTGGGCGGGTCAAGGAAGGCGAGGCAGCCGATAAAGGTCATGTTACTTTCATCTTTGGAGGAAAGGGTGGCGGGCAGCGTAACTGTTTTATGCGCCAGCCCCAGCACCCTCATGCCCTGTTCGTTGAGTTTGTGGCAGGTGGCGAGAATTTCTTCCCGCAGTTCCTTGTTCATTGGTTCCGCCGTTCCCTGATAGCCCGCCTGATCGGAAATTGCCAGCATTTCCTCAACAGCTCCCTTGGTGATAAGCTCAACCTGCCCCGATGAGCCTTCCACCGCGACGCTCATGCGGCGGCGGTTGAAGTCAAAGGGAATCTCATCAACCTTTTTGTAATCTTCCCACAGGTTGGTCAGTTCCTTCTTGCGGGCATGTTCAATAATCGAAAGGTCCATCAGATTTTTCAGTCCCGTTTGATAATAACTGTTCAAGAAAGCCTGCCGGAGCACATCGACATTTTCCTCGCCGCGTATATCCAAATGATATTCCAGAATAACCTTGTCCTGGGTAATGGTGCCGGTTTTATCGGTACACAAAACATCCATTGCCCCGAAGTTTTGAACTGAATTAAGGTTTTTAACGATGACCCGTTTCTTTGACATGGAAACCGCGCCCTTGGCAAGGTTAGCTGAAACAATCATGGGCAGCATTTCCGGTGTGAGGCCCACCGCGACCGAAAGGGCAAACAGGAAAGCCTGCAACCAGTCCCCCTTGGTAAAGCCGTTCACCAGCAGCACTATCGGCACCATAATCAGCATGAAGCGGATCAGCACCCAGGATACCGAACTGACTCCCTTCTCAAAACTGGTGGGCGGGGCTTTAACCTGTAACTGCTGGGCGATAGAACCGAGGATGGTGTCGTCGCCGACGGTAATGACCAGCGCGACGGCGGAACCGGAAATAACGTTGGTTCCCATAAACGCCAGATTGTTGAGCGCCAGGGGGCTGGTGTTTGTTCGGGCGATACTGCCCGCGAATTTTTCCACCGGCTCGCTCTCACCGGTAAGGGAGGACTGGCTGATAAACAGGTCTTTTGCCTGAATGATCCGCACGTCGGCGGGAACCATGTCCCCGGCGGCAAGATGCACCACATCGCCCACGACAACTTCATCCATGGGGATTTCCTCTTTACGGGAAATAGTTTCGCCGCTTTCCTTATCCTTGAATTTGCGGGCCGTACAGACCGTGGTTTCTACCATTTCGGTCAGGCGCTTGGCGGCGTTGTCGCTGCGCAGTTCCTGGAAAAAGCGCAGCATACCGGAAACAATCACCATGGTCATGATGATAATGACTGCGGTAAAATCGCCCTCCCCTACATCCGCCCAAATAACGTCGGTAAAGAACGAAACCGCCGCCAATACAAAGAGAACGACGGTAAAAGGATTGATAAAAGCCCCGACAAACCGCTTAAGCAGCGAATCTTCGGTATGGCGGGTAATCACGTTTACCCCGTGTTCATCCCGCATTTCCTCGACATCGTCTTCATCGTAGCCGGCGGCGCTGTTGTCATACTGGATCAACAGCGTATCGCCGTCCCTGCTTGCCGCCCTGAGCAGCCGTTTTCTGGCCCGTTCTGTCCGCGAAGAAGGCATATTTGCCTTCCCCTGCGTGTTTTTTTTGGTCATGTCGAACCTCCGTTCGATAGGCGAAACCTGTCTAGAATATAGCGAAAAAGGGGATTTGGTACAAGTAAGGGTGACTGTCACTGATTCGTAAGGTTTTGCTTTCATTCGAAATCATCCCGCCTGCGACGGGCGGCGGTGGCTGTCATGCAAAAAAAGTACCAATTTGGGGAAATAACTAATAAAAATTACGATTGAAATGAAATATTATTTTTAAGATTTCGTATGAAATAATTCTTGCATAATATAAAAAACTACCAAACAGGGTATACAGAACACCATACCATAATCATAAAGACTATAAGTCAAAGGAGAAAGAACATGAAACGCATGGTATGTATCGTAACAGCAGCGATTATGGCTGCCGCTGTTTTCACGGGATGTAAAGGCAAGTCGGGCGCCGAGGGAAGCGGCGGAAAAGAAATCACGCTTGTGAGCAACAAGATTGAAATTGACGAAGCCTTAAAAGGTTATGCCGCCATTTTTGAGAAACAAACCGGCATAAAGGTCAACGTAAAGAGTTTCGGCGGTGAAACCGGTTATGCCCCCAATATCACCGCAATGTTCAATTCAGGCACTGAACCTGAAATTTTCGTAATTGAGGGCAAGGCCGGGTACGAGGATGCCAAAGGGGCGGGCAGAATCAGCGACCTTTCCAATGAACCATGGGTAAAAGACACCGATGTCGCCTATGTTGATCCAATGAACGGCAAGGTCATCGGGTTCCCCGTCGCCGTTGAAGGCTGGGGGCTGGGCTACAACAAAGCGCTCCTCGCCAAAGCGGGAGTAGACCCCAAAACAATGGTAAACATTGCCGGCATTAAGGCCGCGTTTGAAAAAATCGAAGCGCAGAAAAGCGCGCTCGGCATTGACGCGGTTGTTTCAATGGTAGCCGGCCCCGGCATGACCTGGGTAACCGGACTCCACGGCATTAACGCGTACCTCACCCTCGGCCTGCCGTATAACAATTCCAGAAAATACATTGACATGCTGCTCATGGGGCAGGTTGACACTCCCCGCCTTGCCAAATTTGCCGAGTATTACAATCTGATCTTCAAATACGCCAACAGGAACACCCTGCTCACCGGCGGCTATGACCAGCAGATCGGCGATTATGCCATCGGCAAGACGGTGTTTATCCACCAGGGCAACTGGACGGACCCGACTTTCAAGGATTTGGGGATTACCTTTGAAATGGGCTATGTTCCCCACGCCTTCCTTGATGAAACCACCGACGGCATTTTTGTCGGGGCGCCTTCATGGTATCTCATAAACGCAAAGTCCAAAAATATTGAGGAAGCCAAAAAATTCCTCATTGCCATGGCCGGCACTCCGGAAGGCCAGGACTACATGGTGAACAAGGCCGGCATGGTTCCCGCCTTCAAATCCTGTATGCTGAAACCCGCCGGACAGTTTTCAAGAGCCGTTCAGGAATGGGCCAGCATGGGCAAGATATACGCCTGGCAGCAGAATGAAATGCCCGACGGCTTTGGCATGAACACCCTGGGCCCGATTTTCCATCAGATGGCTTCGGGGCAGATTGACCCGCAGGGCTTTGTAAAACTGGCTGCCGAAGCGGTCAGTACGATTAAATAAGAATATAACCACGGAGGACACGGAGTTACACGGAGGAAGAAGAATTAAGATACTAATATCTTAAATCTCCGTGAAACTCCGTGTCCTCCGTGGTAAAAAATTCTTCTAAGTAATAAGGAGGCAGTATGGGCAAAGCACACCATAGAGACTATCACTATCGGAACAACCCCATGTTTTTTTTATTTTTGCTTCCGGCGGTCTTTGCTTTTTGTATGGTGATCGTCATTCCGTTTTTCATGGGAATATACTATTCATTTACCAACTGGAACGCGATAACCGGCACGGCGGTAGAATGGGTGGGGTTCAAAAATTACCTCGCCATTTTCCAGTCAGACATTACATTCCTTCACTCATTTTTGGTTACGGTAGCCTACGCCATAATTAACATCGTGGTTCTTAACGTCTGCGCGTTTTTTATGGCGCTTTTGGTAACCAGTAATCTGAAATACAAAGGCGTTTACCGCGCCGGTTTTTTCCTGCCCAACCTTATCGGCGGGATTATTTTAGGTTATATCTGGCAGTTTATATTCAACAACGCCATACCGAAACTTGGTGAGTCAATCGGCTTTATGTGGCTTAAAGACCACCAGTTTCTTGCCGACCAGTATCTGGCGCTTTTGGCGATTGTCATTGTCGGCACCTGGCAATACGCCGGCTACATTATGATGATCTATGTGGCGTCAATACAGGGCATTCCCGATTCGCTTTTGGAAGCCGCCGAGATTGACGGGGCAAACTATATGCAAAAGCTGAGGGCCATAACCTTCCCCCTGGTCGCGCCGGCTTTTACCGTTTCCATGTTTCTGACGCTCATCAATTCATTTAAGCAGTTCGATGTAAACTACGCGCTGACCGCCGGCGGGCCTTCCGGAATGTTTATGGGCAAGGCGCTTATGACCAATGAATTCCTGGCCCTGAACATTTACAATACGGCGTTTGCCTACCGCCAGCTTGCCCAGGGGCAGGCCAAGGCGATAATTTTCTTTTTGGTGATTGTCATTATTTCGCTGATTCAGGTTCGCGCCAATAAAAAGAAGGAGATTGAAATGTGAAAAAGCCCAACAAAACACTTACCCTTGAAATAATCGCCATTGTGATTTTTTTATTGTATATGCTGCCGTTTCTGCTCGTTATTGTTAATTCCGCAAAACCGTCGCTGAAAATTATCATGGACCCGCTGGCGTTCCCCTCAAACCCCTCGCAGTTTATAACCAACGTCAAAACGGTTATCGACAGCCCCAATGTCCGTTATGCGTCATCGTTCTTTTCTACCTTAACAATAACGGTAATCTCCGCCGCGCTGCTTGTGCTGATCTCCTCCATGGGGGCATGGGTGCTGGTGCGCACCAAAACAAAGCTGTCCAACGCGGTGTTCATGGTATTTGTGGCGGCTATGGTGATCCCTTTTCAGGTAGTCATGTTCCCGTTAATTACCTGGCTCCACACTATTGAGGTAGGTCTCGGCCTGTTTGATACGCCGCTGCGGCTGCTGCAAAATTATCCGGGAATTATCTTTGCCTACCTCGGTTTTGGATCATCGCTGTCGATATTTCTCTTCCACGGCTTTATCAAATCAGTCCCGCTTGAGTTGGAAGAAGCCGCTACCATTGACGGCTGTACCAGGCCGGGTACGTTTTTCAAGATTGTATTCCCCATACTTACCCCGATTACAGTTACGGTAATTATTTTGAACAGTATATGGATATGGAACGACTATCTGCTGCCCTTGCTGGTGCTCGGTTCCGGCAACGCGGTGCAGACGCTGCCGCTGGCCGTGGCAAGTTTTGTCGGCTCCTTTGTCAAAAAGTGGGATTTAATCCTCACCGCAACCTTGATGACCATGCTGCCCGTTATTATAATGTTCCTGATACTGCAAAAGCATATTATTAAGGGTATGGTGGATGGGTCGGTGAAAGGCTAGGTGTAAAGATTTTATCTGAACACCTCACACAAAGAACACGAAGGAACAAAGATCACAAAGGGAGAAAGAAAGGAAAGAAGGGGTTATTGTAAGTAATCTGATCTTGATAATTTCACGATAAGATAACATACAAAACCCCCTTGATTCCTCTTTGTGTCCTTTTCTTCCTCTGTGTTCTTTGTGTGAATCTTCCGAAGGTATATTAAATGAAAACAGAATGGTGGAAAAAAGCCGTCGTCTATCAGATTTACCCCCGCAGTTTTTGTGATTCCAACGGCGACGGCATCGGCGACTTAAACGGCATTACGTCAAAACTCGGCTACATCAAGGATTTGGGCGCGGATGTGATCTGGTTTTCCCCGGTTTACCAAAGCCCCATGCGCGATAACGGCTACGATATCAGCGATTACCGGGCTATTAATCCCGAATTCGGGACAATGGCGGACTTTGACCGCTTTCTGGAACAGGCGCACGGGTTGGGACTGAAAATCGTCATGGATTTGGTCGTTAACCATTCGTCCGACCAGCACCCCTGGTTTATCGAAAGCCGCGGCAGCAGGGAAAACCCCCGGCGCGATTATTATATCTGGCGCGACGGCAAAAACGGCGGGCCGCCCAATGACTGGCAGGCATGGTTCGGCGGCCCCGCGTGGACGCGGGATGAAAAAACCGGGCAGTATTTCCTTCACCTTTTTTCGCCCTACCAGCCCGACCTAAACTGGGAAAATCCCGCCATGCGTAACGAAATTTACGATATGATGCGCTGGTGGCTGGATAAGGGTATTGACGGTTTTCGCATGGACGCGATTAGCCTTATTTCCAAGCCGCCGGATTTTCCCGACGGCAACGCGAAAGAAATTATCTTTAACGGCCCGCGCGTACATGAATTTTTGCGGGAGGTGCGGCGTGAAGTATTGTCCAAATACGACATTTTGACGGTCGGCGAGACCGGCGGGGTAACCGTTGATGAAGCGGCGCAATACGCCAATGCCGATGGCAGCGAGCTCGACATGGTATTCCAATTTGAGCAGGTGGAATTGGACGGCGGAGAAAGCTTTAAGTGGAATGACCGTAAAATCGTCCTGACCGAATTGAAAGAAGTGTTTTCCCGCTGGCAAATCAGGCTGCATGACCGCGCGTGGAACAGCCTGTACTGGTGTAACCATGACCAGCCGCGGATTGTTTCGCGGCTGGGCGACGATGGCGCATACCGCGAAAAATCGGCAAAGATGCTGGCGGTCTGCCTGCACTTTATGCAGGGTACGCCCTACATTTATCAGGGCGAAGAACTGGGCATGACCAATGCCCCTTTTGCCGACATCGGCGATTACCGCGATCTGGAGACTATTAACGCGTACAACGCCCTGGTGGCACAGGAACAACGTATCGCTCAGGCGGACATGCTGCGCTATATGCGCCTGAAAAGCCGCGATAACTCCCGTACCCCCATGCACTGGAACAGCGGGCCAAACGCCGGATTTTCAACCGGAACGCCCTGGATTATGCTGAATCCCAATTACCGTGAAATCAACGCCGAAGAACAAATCCGGCGCGGCGATTCGGTTTTTTCGTTTTACCAAACCCTCATTCAACTGCGTAAACGGCTCGATATTATCACATTGGGCAGTTATGAACTGTTACTGCCTGATGATCCTGCTTTATTTGTATACACACGCCGTTATGGGCAGGAAGAATTGCTGGTTGTCTGCAACTTTTCACCCCAGGAAAGGCCATTTACGCCGCCGGAACGGTTTAAGGAGGCGGATTTGCTGTTGTCAAATGAAACAGCGCCGGTTCTGGGCCCTTATGGCGCCGCGGTATACTACCGGAACAACTAATACTCAGAAGATTTTCACACAAAGATCACCAAGAAAGAGAAGAACACGAAGAGGAATCAGGGGTTTTTGTCCGTTATCTTATCGTGAAACTATCAAGAGGGGAACCTTCGCCGCTTCGCGGCTCGGTTGAGGTTCAATCTCAGATTGCTTACAACAACCCCCTTTTTCCTCCCTTTGTGATCTTTGTACCTTCGTGATCTTTGTGTGAAATCTCATTGCATTAATATATTTTATCCTTTAGAATACCCTCATGGATGACGTCCGCTTTACCGTTCTGGATCTGATTGATATTGACCTTAAAGACCGTAATTCACTCAATCTCCACTGCATAGGCGGACGGAAGGGACTGGCGCGGAAAATCAGCATCCCTGACCTTAACCGCCCTATGGGGGCGATAATGGGCTTTTATGAGGATTTTGCCTATCAACGGGTCCAGGTTTTCGGCAGAGGGGAGGTCGCCTACCTGCGCCGCCTGAAAAACAGCGGCGAATTCGGAACCATCCGCGACCTGTTCAACTATCCTGTTCCCTGCTGTATTTTTACCCATAACCTCAGCCCTCACAAGGAATTCCATGAAATAGCCGAAACGGCGCAATGTCCCCTGTTACAGACCAATCTGGGAACCGCCGATTTTTCCGCGCGGCTTATGCGCGTCCTGGCTGAAATTTTCGCGCCCCGTAAAAGTATCCACGGGGTACTGGTGGAAGTTTTCGGACTGGGAATTCTGATTCTGGGGGATTCGGGGGTCGGAAAAAGCGAAACCGCCCTTGAGTTGATTCACCGGGGACACCGGCTAATAGCGGACGATGTAGTGGATATTCATTGCGTAAACGGGAATATGCTCATGGGAACCGGGGCGAATAAGATCATCGGGCATCACATGGAAATCCGGGGGCTGGGAATAATTAACATAACCCACATGTTCGGCGTCCGGGCAATCAGGAACCGGAAGGAGATTCAACTCGTGGTAATGCTGGAAGCGTGGGACTCCAACAAAGCCTATGACCGGCTGGGAATTGAGGAACAGAGAACGGACATTCTGGGAGTCAGCGTTCCCAAACTGGAAATACCGGTAAAGCCGGGAAGAAATATCCCCATCATCATTGAAACCGCCGCGATGAACGAGCGGCTTAAATCAATGGGCTACAACGCTGCGCGGGAATTTAACAAGAACGTCCTGAAGTGGACTGAAAGCGATACTGTCCGCTCGGTTTTTTTCGGGCACGACGATATTATTTAAGGGAACGGGTATGACAGAACAAACGATTACCATTTCAAACCGCGCCGGTGTCCATGCCCGCCCTGCGGCGCTGATAGTCCAGGCAACCAAAAATTTTTTGTGCAATATATATCTTGAAAGGGGTCACGACCGTATAAACGCAAAATCAATCATGGGTGTTATTACTCTGGGAGCGGCTTTCGGAACACAGATAAAAATTATTGCAGAAGGGGAAGATGAACAGGCGGCGGTAGAAACATTGGTCCGCCTTTTTGAGTCAAAATTTGAAGAGGAATGAAAACGGTAAGAACCCGCCCGCACTATTCTATCCTCAATGTAAGAAGTCTGATTTTTATTTACGCGCTGTTATGCATACTTAGCGTATTATTTTTTCGTTCTTTTTTTTCCGAAGCCCTGTACGAAGGAAAGGTTCCCGGCAAACTTAACCTGCTGGTATTTTTCACCATCCCCGCGGTATTGCTGATTTTTCTGGCAATTTCCGCCGCCGGCCTGCTGGGGGATATTATCGCCCGCCGTCCGGGGACAAAATTCAGGGCGCGGCTGCTGGGATATTTTATCATCATCGTTGTTTTTTCCGCCGCGCCCATAGCCATAGTTACCGGCGTTTCCCTCAACGAAGCAATCCGTTTCTGGCGCAGCGTTGACGCGGACGCGGCCAGAGCCGCCGCGCATTCATTTGCCGTGGACAACTTTTCCTTTCACCTGGAACATTTTAAAGATATACTGAAAAAAACCAACTGGAACGCCGTTATGTCATCGGCAAAACCGGCGGCCCTGCCGGCGGCCTTACCGGCGGAGATTGCCTCGGTGCAGGATTTCCAAAAAACCGAAGGCGTATGGAAAGAAATTGCCTTTACCGGCGTTGAAAGCGGAAGACTTGAATTCCCCCCCTCAGAGATTGCGGGTTACATTACACGCGAGATACCCCGTGATACGGGCCTGATTCGTTATGTGACACTGCCAGCGAAAAACATGGTCAGGCTGATCAATTATAATTTGGGCGTTGATTTTGACCGGGGAATGGCCGCCATAGAAAACCAGGGAGAACGCTTTGAAGTAATCGGCATTTTACGGGATAACGCGTCAATTCTGGCGTTGTTTTACTACGGTGTGTTTTTTGTCCCCACCCTGCTGATGACGGCGATCATCGCCATTTCCTTTACCAGACGCGTAACCAACCCCATTGTAGAATTGACCGAAGCTACCCGCCGTGTTTCCGAAGGGGATTTTTCAATACAGATACTTGCCCGCCGGGGCGACGAGTTGGGGCTTTTAATCCGATCGTTTAACACAATGGTGCAGGATTTGGAAAAATCAAGGGCGGCATTGGTCAAGGCTGAAAAAATTTCAATATGGCAAAATATGGCACAGCAGCTTGCCCACGAGATAAAAAATCCCTTAACCCCGATAAAACTGTCCGCCGAGCGGGTGCTGCGCCGCTGGCGCAATGAGCCGGAACAGATCGGCGAAATTATCGAAGATTCCATGCTGGCGATCATTCAGGAGACCGAGGGGCTTTCAACCCTCCTCAATGAATTCAGAACTCTTTCCCGTCCGATAGAACCTTCACAGTCATGGACAAAAATCGGAGAAACAGTCGAAGAAGTAATCGGCCCCTATCGCAGTTCCTATCCCGAAGCGGCGTTCAATACCGAGCATATTGACGCCATTGTAGCCGTTAAGATTGACAAGCACCGTTTTGTGCAGTTATTAACCAATCTGCTTATCAATGCCATTGACGCAATGGACGGCAAAGGGTTTATTGAAATAAGAACGGACTTTATACAAAAACGTGATCTGCGGTTTTGCAGGCTCAGCATCAAAGATACCGGCAAGGGTATTGCCCAGGAGTCGGTTTTCCGGGTTTTTACCCCGTATTATACTACCAAGGAATCGGGCACCGGCCTGGGGCTTCCCATTGTCGAGCGCATCGTCAACGACCACGGGGGAAGCATCTGGTTTAATTCGGCGGAAGGAATAGGAACTACTTTTTTTGTTGATCTGCCGGTCAGCGAGGAGGCGGTGTAATGGGACAGGCAGCGTCGCCGGCAATTCTTATCATAGACGATGAACCGGGAATCAGGCAGGCGCTTGCCTCGATTCTTGAAGACGAAAAATACCGTGTATACACCGCGGAAGACGCCGTCGCCGGCATGGAAATTCTGAACAGGAATAAAATTGATGTGGTTTTCCTTGACGTACTTTTGCCGAAGCTGGGCGGCCTTGAAGCGCTGGAACACATACGCGGTAGTTGGCTGGAGCTGGAAGTGGTGATGATATCCGGTCATGCCAATATTGACATGGCGGTGCGGGCGGTCAAGGGCGGCGCTTTTGATTTTCTGGAAAAACCCCTTTCACTGGACAAGGTATTGACCGTCTGCCGCAACGCCCTTGCCATAGGAAAACTCCGTGAAGAAAACCGCCGCCTGCAAAAAAATGTCTCGCTTGACCAGAGGGAGTTAATCGGCGACAGCGCCGCCATTAACAAGGTCAGGTCTCTGGTTGAGCAGGCTGCCGCCAGCGACGCGCGGATTCTTGTTTCCGGGGAAAACGGCACCGGCAAAGAAGTGGTAGCGCGGGCAATTCATCTGCGATCCGCCCGCGCCGAACGCCCTTTTGTGGAAGTCAACTGCGCCGCCATACCGGAAACCCTCATTGAAAGCGAATTATTCGGACACGAAAAAGGGGCCTTTACCGACGCGGTTTCCAGCCGGAAGGGGCGTTTTGAGATCGCCCGCGGCGGCACGCTCTTTCTCGATGAAATCGGCGATATGTCGCTTTCGGCGCAGGCTAAAGTTCTGCGGGTAATTCAGGAGCAGAAAATGGAACGCGTGGGCGGGGAAAAAACCATCGAAACCGACGTCCGTATTGTGGCGGCAACCAACAAAAACCTCGAAGAAGCCTGCGCCCAGAATCGTTTCCGCCAGGACCTGTACTTCCGCCTGAACGTTATTCCCATTCATATTCCCCCGCTGCGGGAACGGCCCGGCGATATTCCCCTGCTGCTCTGCCACTTTCTAAAAAATATGGAAAGGGAAATCAGGCTGGAAGATGACGCGCTGGAACTGCTGACATCCCATGACTGGCCGGGAAACGTGCGGGAACTGAAAAATCTGGCCGAGCGTATAGCGGTAATGCACTCAGGCGGCAGTATCGGCGGAAAAGAGATTATGGGGCTTTTGAACAGGGGCGGCGGCCATGCCGGCGGTAAAACCCGCTCCCCCGCCACCCTGCCGGGCGGGACTATCCTTCCCAAAACGCTGCTGGAACAGAATTTCAACGACGCAAAAGAATCGTTTGAAAAGCACTATTTGGAGTTTCAAATTTCAAAAAATAATGGTATAATTTCAAGGACTGCCGAAGCTATTGGAATATATCCAAGCAACCTGCACGCAAAGCTGAAAAAATACGGCATTGCGGCGCAAAGTATAAAGAGAGAGCCATGAAGGAACTTACCAAACGTCAAAAAGAAGTATTATCCTTTATCGCCGCTTATATAAAAAGTCATTCCTACCCTCCCACTATCCGGGAAATCGGAGACCACTTTTCAATCTCCGTAAAGGGTGCTTATGACCACATCGCGGCGCTCAAGAGGAAACAGTGTCTGAAGCAGGATAGCAACCGTTCGCGTACCATGGAACTGGTACAGTCAAAGGTAGATGAAGATTTGGGAACGATAACCAAAGTTCCCATTGTGGGGACTGTCGCCGCGGGCACGCCGATCCTTTCCGAAGAGAATTGGGAGGGAACCATTACCTTACACCAATCCATGCTGAAGAAAAACAAGGTTTATTTCGCCGTCAGGGTGCGGGGAGATTCCATGTCCGGCGCGGGGATCATGGACGGCGACATGGCGATTATCGAAAAGATGACGGTTGTTAAAAACGGTGAAATTGCCGTAGCGGTTATAGACGACGCGGTTACCCTGAAACGTTTTTTCAAAGAAAACGCCCGAATCAGGTTACAGGCTGAAAACCCCGACTATAAGCCGATCTACTGTCAGGATGTGCGGATCCTGGGACGCCTTGCCCAGATAATCCGCAATTATAAATGATGGGCGGTTATATCTTTCTCGGTCCTGAAACCGGAAAAAAACAGGATGCCATTGAAGAGATCAGGAAAAAATTCGCAGGCGGCGGCAGCCCTCCCGAAGAAACAGTGTTCTATGCCGGTGAAACACCGTTAGTTGAAATTGCCAACGCGGTGCAGAACCACAGCTTGTTTGCCGAATCGCGCCTGTTCATCGTTAAAAACGCCGAACAGATTAAAAAGAAAGAAGATGTCAGCCTTATCGCTTCCTGTATGCGGGAACTTGAATCAGGAACCGTATTGATCCTCATTTCCGATGAATTTAAACTTGCCGCCGGCCTTGACGACTGCGTTCCCAAAGAAAACCGCATGGTTTTTTATGAATTGTTTGAAAGCGAGAAGAGCGAATGGCTGCGCTCATTTTTTACGCGTCAAGGTTACCGTATTGATCCCGACGGCATTGACGTAATTCTGGAAATGGTCGAAAACAACACCGACGCCTTGCGCCGTGAATGTTCGCGGCTGACGCTTTTTTTGCCCAAAGACCGCCCCGCCGCCGCGGCGGATATTGAAAAGTGGCTGTCCCATAACCGGGAAGAATCGGCTTTTACCCTGTTCTCCCGAATTGCCGCTGGCGACACTTCCAAAGCCGTTGAATCGCTGCACACCCTGCTTGCCGCGAAGGAAAGCGCCCAGAGTATTTTGGCCGCCCTTGCCTGGTGTTTCAGAAAGCTCCGCGACTATCTGGCCCTTGTGAAAAACGGCGAACCAAACAGTTTTGAACTCAAAAAAATCGGCCTTTCCTCGCCCAAAGCCAGGGATGATTACGCCGCCGCCGCCCGCCGTTACCATACTTCCGCCGCCAACGCCTGCCTTGCCCTTACCGCCGAATACGACATACTCACCCGCGCGTCGGGTACCGCGCTGGAACAGGCATTAATGGACGTGTATTTGTTGAAAATAATGAACAGTTAGCGGTCAACAAAAATGTCAATCACCATGACTGACTCATTAAAACGTTGATATTTTTTACCCGATATATTTTTATTTTTGCGGAATAACAGGAGAAAATATGAAGACAGTTATTATTTACGGAGTCGAACACAAAGGCAGTACTTATAATACGGTTCAATTATTCAAAAAACAACTTAATATTGGTGAAGATAATTTGACAGAATATTTTCTGCCAAAGGATATGCCGCATTTTTGCTGCGGTTGTAATAATTGTTTCTTAAAAGGCGAGAATTTTTGTCCGCATCAAAATTATGTAACTCCGATAAAAGAGGCAATCTTGAACGCGGAATTAATTATTTTTGCCAGTCCGGTATATGTATTTCATGTTACAGGACAAATGAAGGCGTTTCTTGACCATTTTGCATTTCAATTTATGATACATAGACCCAATAAATTAATGTTTTCCAAAACCGCTTTAATTGTATCTACAGGCGCCGGCGGCGGAACAGCTTCAACAATAAAAGACGTTTCAAAGAGTTTAATCTGGTGGGGTATAAGCGGTATTTTTTCATTTGGTTTCGCGATTCGCGCCGCAAATTGGGATGAAATAACCGCAAAAAACAAATTAAAAATGGAACGTAAGATAAAGAATATATCCAATAAAATTAAATCAAAAATTAAAAAACCGAAATTTGGCATGAATATTAAAATATTGTTTTACATTAATAGAACAATACAAAAAAAGTTCGGATATAGTCCCTGTGATAAAAAACATTGGGAAAGTAATGGTTGGTTTGGCAAAAATCGTCCATGGAAACAGTAATGGGTAAAGCGCCCTAATTTTTAATAATTTTACCTACCCTGTTTAACAGATCGTCTTTATCATAGGGCTTCTTGATGTAATCAACCGCCCCTATTTCTTTCGCGTGTTGTATGTCTTTCGGATCGCTTGAAGACGTAAATAACGCTATGGGAATATCGTGTAAGTTGCTTATCGCTTTTATTCTTTTATAGGTATCCCATCCGTCCATATCCGGCATTATCAAATCCAACAGGATTAATTGGGGAACCAGACCCTGATAGAATAAGTTCATCGCTTCTTTGCCTGATTTGCTGGTAGTTACCTCATAATCATTTTGCAGTACTGTTTTCACCATCTCAAGATCAATATCGTCGTCATCCACTATGAGGATTTTCTGCTTTTCGCCGCCGGCAGAAACGTTAAATTTCTGCGTTTCCTGTTTTAAGGATTCAAAGTTACGGCTGTTTTCCAGACTCATATCGTTTACGTGATTTACCGAAACTTCTATTTGATTAACGCCTTTTAATATCTCGTTCATGCCTCCTACCGCTTTTTGGCTTATCTGTATGAATTCGTCCGTTTCCTTAACCAGAGTCTTGCCTGATTCCGCCATGTCATCAGACCCTTTTTTAACCGAAGCGGTTATGTCCCGCAGGCGGCCTATGGATTCCAGTATCTGCTTTCCGCCCGTTTCCTGCTCTTCCATCGCGTTAAGAATATTTCTCTCATGCTCTGAAACCGTTTTCACGCTTGAGTCTATGGCGTTAAAACGCGCCAGCACCTCGTCAGAAGATTTGGTAATGTTGTCTATGGACGCTTTTATTTTTTTCAGCATCGACGCGGTGGTCTTTGACTGCTTACTTGACGACTCGGCAAGTTTGCGGATTTCGTCAGCGACGACGGCAAAACCCTTTCCCGTTTCTCCCGCGTGAGCCGCCTCAATCGCGGCGTTCATTGAAAGCAGGTTGGTCTGGCTGGCGATACTGTTCATTACCGCGTTTATTTCCAGCAGCCCCTCGGAATCATGGGCTATTTCCTGTATCTCCTGCGCCACTGTTTGAACGCCCGTTTTGCCGTTCTCAGACGCCTCAGCCAAAACGCTGACGTTTTTGCTGTTTTCCACCAGCGTCCGGGTTACCGAATTAATATTGGCGGTCATTTCCTCAATGGCGGAAGATGAGCGGTTAACGCTTTCGGTCTGTTCTTCAATTATTTTTTCAAGACTGTCAATGTTAACCTTTATATTTTCCACCGCCTTGCCCGCTTCTTCCGCGCCTTTTTCCTGCTTGACCATGAGGTTTTCCATGTTGTCAAGGTTAGCTGAAATCTGCTGTACGGCCGTTGATGTCTTGCCCATATTAAGAGAAAGTTCAAAACTGGTATGGTTAAGGCCGTTGATCTTGTATTTTATGGTTCCGATTCCGCCGCTCAGATGTTCACAAAAAGCGTTCACCATACCGGCGATAGTACCAAGCTCATCTACAGAACAAATTGAAATTCGCCTGGTAAGGTCTTTTTGTTCTGAGGAAAGATTCTCAAGCTGCGCGATTACCGAAGTGTAAGTCGCCCCCGTGTTCTTTTTAAGGGTAAAGGCCAGGGAAAAAATACAGATAAAGAAAACAACCAGCGGAAACCATATAGATGAAACGGTATTTCCCTGGCGGTGAATGCCCAGCATGGTAACGGAATGGGTAAACAGGAGCGTTACCAGAACTGCCGCCATGGGGATAATCCATGCTTTGGCTTCCTGCCGCTTTTCCCGGCAGTCAGAAGGGTATTGGGTAAAGTTATGGGCAAGCAGGGTACGGGAGACAAGGCCGTCGCCCGCTACATATACAAATGTTCCCACCAGCATCCCAAAGGACAGGGCCGCCAGAAACAGGGTGCCTTTTATGGAAGGATCAATCCCCAGATAATTGCCTGAAAAAACAATCACCAGAAAAGCGGCGTGAGTAACCACATTAAGGGCGATCCTTTTTATCGGCACCGCCCCTATCTTTTTAAGCCATAACAGATAGTGTTCTCCGTCCAGTTTGGCAAAGTATTCGTAATCAAAATACCGCGCGCCGCGGCCTAAAATAAAACAGTAAAGGACGAGAAATATCAGAGCCGGAACAATGAACCGGAAACGAAATTGAGAAAAGGTATTCTCAAAAAAGAGCAGTATCAAAAAATCGGCGGCAATCATGGCAAACCCTGTCACCGCGATAAGGGTAAAAAAAGTATACTTCTTGTTTTTCATGTATTCCTCCTTCCTGGTTTTTCGCTTTATTCTTCAAATTTCATAAATGTATACCTGTTACGGCCGTTATTTTTGGATTCATATAACGCCTTATCGGCGGTTTTGATATAATCGCTTCCATGCTGTAAATGATTAATAACAGCCGCTGTGCCTCCGACAGAAACAGTTACATAACCGGCTATATCGCTTGTTTCGTGAGGTATATTACATTCACTCACTTTTTCCAGCATTTTTTCCGCAATCAGGCGGGCGCCGTTCTCATCAGTACTCGGCAAAACGGCGACAAATTCCTCGCCGCCGTACCTTGCGACAAAATCTTCTTCTCTTATTATACACTGAGAAAGGGCGGACACAACCGCTTTCAGACAGCTATCTCCCGCGTCATGCCCGTAAGTGTCGTTGTATTTTTTAAAATAATCTATGTCTATCATTAATATGCTCAGGCTGCCGCCGGTACGGGAATGTAATTTTATTATCTTCTTTAAGTTGCCGTCCAAATACCGCCGGTTGTAAATACCGGTAAGCTGATCAATTATGGTCAAGCGTAAAAAATCGCCTAATGTTCTGATTTCATCTCTGCGATATTCACCTTCCTGAGGCTTCAAATCCCAGTCGGTAAACGTTTGATTTATTGTCTTTACCATCCGGTTAAGCGGATCCAGCATTACCGCGATAAATATATTAAAGAATACAAAAACAGAAAAAATAACCATCATCATTACGCCAAAGAGAACAGTCATGCCCGTTTTCAGGAAGCCCGCGACAGTAACGGGACGCATAGCGGTTATATACCAATTCAAAGCCGGAACTGAACTGACCGGAATTGAGCTGACGGCGATTATTTGCCTTTTGGCTTTTATCTCAAAACATTCGGTTTCCCTGATCTTTAACATTTTTGTTCTGGCAAGAATTTCCTCGCCTGTCTGACCCAACACTTCGGTTATGTTTGCCTTATTTTCAACAAGGTCAATATCTTTTGCCTTGATTATTTCTCCGGCCGCGTTAAAGAAATACAATTCCTCACCGGCGTCCGCATTGTTCTGATTTATGGCATTGATGAAATCAGACAAATTTATGCCGGTTCCCACTATGCCGGCGGGTTTTTGATTATTGTCAAGAACAGGCGCGTCAATCCATAACATGGTTTTTTGTATTCCGATATCAAAATTAACCGTCAAACTGTAAGGCACGGGATTTTTCATAATTGAGTTATACCACCATGAGCTTTCATCTGACGGGTCTATTGTGTAGATATATTCATCATTGAAATAATATTTTTTATCGATGCCGCCTATCCAAAAAACATTTTTTCCGGTAAATGCCTTGCGATATCCGGCTATTTCCGTAAAAGCGGCTTGTTTCATTTCTTCGTCATCAGGGTTAAGGAAGTGCCATTGTATCAAGGGAGAGTCAGCCATTCTCCGGGCAATGGCAATTTCACTGTTTATGGACGCTTCCAGTTTAAGCCATTCAATTTCAATGGCTTGTTTTAATTTTTGTCCGGCGTTATCATACTGGATTTGATTCATTAAAATGATAAATGTCACGCTTCCGGTAATGAATATAAGCAGAAATAAAACAGCGGAAAAAACAATAAACCTGCGCCGCATGGAAGTTTGGTGCTTATGAGAAACCGGTATTGAAAAAATGTTACTGTACTCCATTATTTCCTATGAAAAAAGTATAGCAGAAAACAGGCGGTAGGTGTCAGGGGTGACTGACACCGCGGTTTACGAGGCATGTAACATTTGCCAAAGTTTGCCCGAAACAGTGAACTGATTCTCGGCAGTGCGGATAACGGCGACGCCTTCGTTTTTGGCCGCTTCCAGCATATCGGGCGGCAGAGGCCGTGAATTGCAGATAATAATGACCGCGACATTAACCAGAGCGGCAACAGCGACGGTATTTTTGTGTGCCTGAATGGTAATCAGGGCGCCTGAGTCCGCGGCATTGGCGATGACATCGGAAAGCAGATCGGAAGTATAGGCCCCGGTAAGCTCGCGATCCTCAAATTCGCCCTGACAGATTTCAGCGCCCAGGGCTGTGGCAATTTCCCGTATCGTCATGATTCGTCCTTTGATGAATTAACATACACCACTGAACGCACCGTCGTACCGACCCCCACGGCGGAGTTGATTGAAAATTCATCGGAAACCCGCTTGGTGTTGGCAAGGCCCATACCGGCGCCAAAGCCCAGGGAACGGATATACTCGTTGGCGGTAGACCAGCCTTCCTGTAACGCCAGATTCACATCGGCGATGCCGGGGCCGGTATCCGCGGCTATAATGGTTACCTTGTCCGGCTGTACGCTATAATGAATATTGCCGCCCTGCGAATGAACCACCAGATTTATTTCCAGTTCATAACTGGCAATGGCAATGCGCCGGATAATTTTCGGATCAAAATTCCGCTGCTTCAGGGCTTTTTTGATTTCGGTTGAAGCCCGGCCCGCCAGCTCAAAATCGTAGCGGGGAACATTAAATTCCATCTCCGCAAAGGACGATGAAACGCCGCTCGTATCTTTCTGCATTTTTTCAAGGCGCAGCACCTCGCGGTTCATCTCTACCAGCAGCGAACGGATTACATCCGTGGCGCTGAGAATCCCCACCAGGTCCTGATCTTTGTTCAGTACGGGAAAACGGCCGTACCGGTACTTGTTGAGATAGGAAATGGCAAAGGAGAGGGGCATATCATCCTGCAGCACAATAACGTTACGTGTCATCCGTTCTTCAACCGGGCAGTCGATAAAACCTTTGTCCAGCGCGGTGACAATATCATTAATGGAAACCAGACCAACCAATTTTTGCCCTTCCGTTATGGGAACCCCGGTTATGTGGTTTTCCTGCATAATCACCTGAATATGCCGCATGGTCTGTTCTTTTCTACCGGTAATGACCGCTGTTGTCATTACATCTTTTATTTTAAGCTGATAGATAAGTTCCAGCACCACAGAAGGGGAATCGACCGTACTGATGGGAATGTGTTCTTCTTTCGGAGTATTATCCATGGTGAACCGCCGTTTTTGACAGAATTAATTTTTCGATGATTTCGGCAACGCCGTCATCGTCATTGGATTTTTCGGTAACCATACCGGCGATACTTTTAATCCGCTCATCGCCGTTCACCATCGCAACGCCTATGCCCGCCCAGCGGATCATTGCCTCATCGTTCATTGAATCGCCAATGGCAAGCACTTCTTCCCGCTTTATCCCCAGAAAACCGGCAACTTTTGCCAGCGCGGTTCCCTTGTCGGTACGGGCAGGCAGTATCTCCAGAAAATAGGGTTTGCTGGTAAACAGGGTGACATTATCTTCCAGAAAATTGCGGAACAGTCTCTGCAAAGGTTCCAGAAGCACCGGATCGCCGGGAATAAGCATCTTATGGCAGCCGTCGCTTATCATGCTCCGAAAATCATCTACCACCACCTGCTGCAGTCCGGTAAGCTGCTTGTCGTAATCGGTAAATTCATTATGCCGTGATACATACATTATGTCATTTTCATAAATCTGCACCGCAAAACCTTCGGCATCGGCAAGATTAAAGGCGGTAAGCGCGGTTTCCGCATCAATACCGGTTTCGTAGATTATGCTGCCCGCATGACTCTCCTGGATAAGGACGCCGTTTAAGCAGATAAGGTAACCGGGTTTCCGGTGCATCCCCAGAAATTTGGTATAACGTTCCATCGCGGCGGGAATCCTCCCCGAAGCCAGCACTACCGTTACCCCGGCAGCCTCCGCTTTTTTGATGGCGTTCCTGTTCCGGTAAGAAATAGTTAAATCCGAGCGGAGAAGGGTATCATCCAAATCAAGAGCCAGAAGACGCACGGCGCTCATTGGTATATAATACCCTGAAAATACCGATAATTCAAGGCATAATTAAAGAAGGATAGCCCAAAAAGGCAGTTTTTTCACCAAAACTGAAGTTTTGCCCCCTATTGACATTTTGGGGGGATTTTGAGATAGTGCGGGTAGAATGCTGGTTGCAGGTTCTCTGCGGGAACCCATGCCACCTACGGTGGCAAGCTGTTGTTCGAAGCGGCACTGTCGCCAACCTAAAGGTTGGCTTGCATTAGCTGGGTACTGTAGCCATTGTTGGTGCCTGGGCTTGTAGCATTTTTTGAATTAACACCCCTTAACGGGGTGCTGGTTGCAGGTTCCCTGCGGGAACCCATGCCACCTACGGTGGCAAGCCGTTGTTCGAAGCGGCACTGTCGCCCACCTAAAGGTGGGCTTACATTAGCTGGGTACTGTAGCATTTATTGGTGCCTGGGCTTGTAACATTTTTTGAATTAACACCGCTTAACGCGGTGCTGAGGTTTAGCCACCTTAGCTCAGTTGGTAGAGCAGCAGACTGAAAATCTGCGTGTCTGGAGTTCAATTCTCCGAGGTGGCATAATAATTTCCCTTACCAGGAATGTTGTCTTCCCTGAGCGTCACGGAATACCAGGTTGTCTTCATCGTCCCGCAAAGGATCGTGATTCTCTGTGCCTCGTCTTCGCGTAATGTAGTTATACGCGCTCTCCGCTGCAGCTTCAGGTGAGAGTTCCCCGTCCATGGGGTCGAATACGCGGAAGGTATATCCTTTGGAGACAAGCTTGTTACGCGTCATTTGTATAAACTGATGGAGCGCCGCCTTGCTCATATTATAGGCAAAATGATCGATACGGCGCGTTTCATTAATCGACGCCTCCGCGCGGGTCAGATAAAAAAGGCGTTTGCCTTCGCCCTGGTCAAGCAAAGGCAGAAAGGCTTCCAGCAAAGCCATGCTTGCCAGTACATTTTGGCGGTACACTTGTTCTACCACCGCGCCGTCTATGCCGTCCCGTACGGTGAAGGTATCTTGTGGAGAGCGGACATCGGTGGTGTCCAGCAGAAAATCCAGCTTATCGGTCTTCTCATTGAGCGCCGCCGCCGCCTCGCATGGGTCAAGGGGTAAGAGTGTAACATCTGCTATTGGCTTATTGCCCAAAGCGAACACCTGGAATCCTTCGCGGGCGAATATTGCCGCCAGTGTTTCACCAAAATCCGTATCCAAACTGGTAACAAGCGCGGTCTTTTTCATATCGCAGCCTCAATACGTCCATTCATAGCCGGAATAATCTACCATCACAAGACGGTGTTCATCGTGTAACGGCGTCTCAAAATATTTTGCCGCTCTATCGCCGATATAATCAGGATCGTACAGCGCTTCTTCGGACAGTGAACCGTCCTGCATACGCCGCTTCATCCAGCCGGGATGGAACAGGCGGAAAGTGTAGTCTTGTGAGTATAATTGGTTGTGCAGTATACGCACCCCCATATTGAGGGATGTCTTGCTCATGGGATACGGGTACGGGCTGTCACCCCGATGTTTCATCAGCGCAATGCAGGACACCTCGCTTGATACAAAGCAGAGCCGTTTCATCTTACCTTGATCCAGGAGCGGCAAAAGTTTTTCTACAAGAAGAACAGGCCCCAGGGCATTGATCCGAAATGAGTTCCATACCGCCTCCAGATCCATGGGAGGCTCATACAAATTACATTGTACATGACCCATTAAGGCCGCGTTGGAGATTACCATGTCCAAGGAATTTGTTTTTTTTAGCAAGTGATCCTTTGCGGCGGTTATGCTGTCTACGCAGCCCATATCCAGTTTAACAATATGCAGATTGGAGTTTTTTTCAGCTGCATCCTCCAGCAAGGAATAGTCATCCAAATACTTGCCCGCAAATACTATCCATCCCCGGTTCAGGTATTCTTTGCACAGCGAAAGTCCTAAACCCCTGTCCGCGCCGGTTATTATTACACTTGGCATATTTAACTCACCTGTAAATTATTGACCGCCGCACCATCTTAAAGCGTTGGCAATGGTCCGTTGATATTGGGGATTGTGCCATACCGGCAGGAGATGTCCCGGCGACAGGACGCAGATCCGCCCTTTGCCCTGGGTGCGCACATACCCGGCAGGACAAACCCACGCCGGCGTGTTGTTATAGGGGTCTTCCTGATATTTATCCGCCTCTCCCTGGGGCGGGGAATAAGACGCGATTAAAATGTCCGCGTCCTGCGCCGTAATTTCAAACCGATAGTGTTCGTCAATCTCGCAAAACATTCCTACACCCTCGGTAACGAGATGAGGCTTAATGGGTTGGACAGTTACCGGACAGGCGTTAGGGTGAAAGACAAAACGGCAGCCAATCAACAGGTCGAGGGCTTCTGTGTGCTTGCCCGCCACCGTACCGCTATGAACAACCAGCAGCCCGCCGCCGTTCTCCACATAAGCAATAAATGCCTGCTGTATCGCCCCGGTTTTCCAGCTTGTCTTGTCTTCGCGGCTGACTTCATCGCATTTAACCATCAAGACAACAGAATAGTTCGAAAGCATACCCGGCGTGAAATCCTTCGCGTTGGTGACTATGTCGAATTGAAAACCCTGACCGGCAAGCGGGGCAACACCATCAATGGGGATCTGACCCGGATGCCAATAATCATCACAAAGTAATAACACGCGCATGATTACTTTATAGTATATATAGTCAGAGTCTGTCTATTGCCATTTTTGCCGCAGAGCTTCTATAATGCTGTTTATATAGAATAATCAGCGATGAAACACGCCATAATATTTATTTTAGCTCTTTTTTTCCTTGGCGTTTCTGTTTATGGTGATGAAACTGATGATACACCGGAAGATACCGGTAACCAGAATGACAAAAATAAGTCAAAAATATTTTTGATGCCCTCATTAATATATAATTATATTTCATTTGACAAATACCGGCTTCATGATATTTCCGGCAGACTGACATTGTTACAATTTAATCCCGCCGAAAAAGGTAAAATGTC